>MDSZ01128439.1_pt1 | contig 35200 bp, 39 predicted proteins | sample 811201 | NCBI WGS metagenome assembly MDSZ01 (sample SAMN05326647, study PRJNA326480) | marine metagenome | isolation source: seawater | place: Indian Ocean: North | collected 2010
AGGGGCTCCGCTCACCGGGCCTTGAACCCAGAACCCAAACAGGAAAGAAAGGCGAACAGACTCTACTAACGAACGGCCCGGATCAGGGGGCTGGGTCATGGCCTACCGCCCGCAAACTGAAGCTGAGCTAGATCTAATCCTAGCGAAAGACAGGCATCGAGACGGATTCGTACGTCAGTGACCGACAAGCTTTCCCCCGAACGCCGCAGTGCCAATATGGCTGCGATCCGGTCAAAAGACATGAAGCCGGAGATGCTAGTCCGGTCGCTGGTCCACCGGCTAGGCTACCGCTTCCGCCTGCACCGCAAGGATCTGCCTGGAAAGCCCGATCTTGTGTTCGGACCACGGCGAAAAGTGATCTTCGTCCATGGATGCTACTGGCATCAGCACGCCGATCCGGCATGTCTGGATGGCCGTCCGCCAAAGTCAAACACCTCGTACTGGCTGCCCAAGCTTCAACGCAACGTCGAACGAGATGCGTCAAACATTGAGGCGCTGGAAGCGCTGGGCTGGTCGGTAATGATCATATGGGAATGCGAAACCAGACGCGACGATCTTGCGGAGCGGCTCGAAGCCTTCCTTGAGGCAAACTCCACTCCCCACCCATAACCTGCATGCCGGATGCGGCGCGCTAGCTAGCCTGCGGTTTGTGGACGTCCCTGCACCGGCGTGCGGCGGAGCCTTACCTGTGAGCCGTCCTTGAGTGGCCGCTGCGCGGCCGCCCCTCACCCTGCCCTCTCCCCGGTGGGGGAGAGGGGGTGTTGATGCCGCAACATTCACCGTCACCCTGACACCCGCTTTCGCGGGCGCAGGCTTCGGTCAGGGCCCAGTTCATAGGGCGGGGTGGCCGCGAGTTCGCACTTATCCCTCACATCGCCGACAGCGATCCGAGCCCGTCTGGCGTAAATCTCCCTTTACGATCTGGGTCCTGACTTTCGTCAGGATGACGGTAGGTGGGGCCAGAAGATGACGGCAGGTGGGGCCAGAAAACGGGGACACACACCATTTCCGCCGAGAAGCACCGGGTACGCCCGTCCCACCAGGCGCATGTCTCCCGGAAGCCCGGCTCCAGCTATCCGGCTTGAGTCGGAGCCGCGGAGCGGCGCCCTGGGCGCGCCTGGCCTGAACAAGCGGTGATGGCCCGCCGGCCTGCGGTTTGTGGGCGCCCCTGCACCGGCGCGCGGCGGAGCTTGGCCTGTGAGCAGTCCCTGACTGGCCGCTGCGCGGCTGCCCCTCACCCTGCCCTCTCCCCGGTGGGGGAGAGGGGGTGCCGGGCCCAGGGGCTCGCCCCGCTTGCGGGGGAGCTGTCCGCGTCGCGGACTGAGGGGGCGGTGCGGAGCGCGGCAGCGCGCAAGCGCGTGGAGGGTTTGGTGCTGTTTCCTCCCCATTTCATGGGGAGGTGGATCGCCGCAAGGCGGCGAGACGGAGGGGCGCCGCGTCAGCGGCGATGTGTTTGAGACACGCTCCGCTGCCTCCCGGCGCTGACGCGCCGGCCCCTTCGACCCCTCCTTCGCCAAGGCTATGGAGGGCCCACTTCCCCATGGAATGGGAAGAAAGAGAGAGCGGCGTTTCAGGTGCAGGCTCCTCGAGGCCCCGGCACGGGGGCCGGGGAAAGTGGCGCGTTGGAGGAAGAACGCCCCCTCACTTCCACGGCGCATCCGGCATGAAGGGGATATCCGTGTCCCCGGGCCTGGCACCCGCGGCGGTGAGCATGGCGTGGACCTGGCCGCGGTGGTGGGTCTGGTGGTTGAAGAGGTGGGTGAGGCAGACCCAGCGCGGGGTGACGAAGCGGCCCTTGCCGGTCGAGGAGGTCCAGTGCAGGTCGGGCTCGATATCGGCCGTTGTGAGGCCGGCCGCCCAGTCGATCAGCCAGGCGTCGAAGGCCGCGCGGTCGCGGTTCAGCGTCTCCCAGTCGCGGGTCTCCAGATAATCGGCCTCGAGGCCTTTCCCGTCCGGGAAGGGACGGCCGGCCAGGCGGGACATCCAGGCCTCGTCGCCCCAGAGAATATGCGCCAGCGTGGTGTGGATGGATCTGAAAAGGCGCCGCGATCGGCCCGCCGCGCCGCCTCGTCCAGCGTGTTGGCTGCCGCGTAGAGCGAGCGGTTCTGCCAGCGATTGTATTGCGCCATCAGGCGTACATGGTCCGGCGATATCATGGCTGTCTCCCCGTTGGCCGTGACGGGGATGTAGGCAGCCGGAGGCCGCCTGGCCAGTCGCTATGTCTGGCCGTCCCCGGTGCGATCCAGCCAGCGCGACAGCAGGCGGGCATTTCTCAGATTGGCCTTGAAGCCGAGGTCGAACAGGTCGCCGAGCACGGGGATGGCGCCGATCACCAGGTCGAGCCCGGTATTGATCGCCATGCGGACAATGAGATGCGCCGGTGCGCCCAGCGCCACGGCGCGGGCGATGATCCAGACCGCCGGGGCGAACATGGCGAGATCGCCCACGCCCGGCACGAGGCCGATCAGGCTGTCCAGTCCGAAACGGATGCCGGTGCCGGGAATGACAAAGCGCGCATCGAGCCAGCGCGCCAGCCGCTCGATCCGCGCCTTCTCATCCGCCCGCGAGACGGGAAGTTTCGCCATGGGTCGATCTCTAACGGCGGGCAATAATCCACACAGCGTGAACAATACCCGGAATATAGCCCAGAATGGTCAGGATGATATTGATCCAGAACTGGGCGCCGATACCCACCTGCAGGAAAACGCCCAGGGGCGGCAGGAGGATGGCGGCGATGATGCGGAGAATATCGCCGCCGGTGACGGTCTGTTCCCGAGCCATGACATATGTCCCTTTCGTTGATCCTGCGCCTGCAACGTGCGGACGCAGAGAAGCGTTCCCGCGCGGCCTGCAGGACGTGTATCGCAGCAAACCGCGACAATACGGCGAAAATTCGCCTCAAATCCGGGTGCTGCGCTGAACCGGGCCGCAAGACATCGCTGCTTTCATCGATGGCGGATGCACCAGAGGGACCGTCCAGGACGGACGGGTTGAGAGGTGAGCGATGTCCGAAGAGAAACCGCGCCGGCGCATGGCCCAGGTCGTCGTGTTTGCCTCGCAGAAGGGCGGATCCGGCAAGACCACCGTGTCGGCCCACATGGCCGTGGAGGCCGAGCGCTGCCGCGCCGGTCCGGTCGCGCTGATCGACACCGACCCGCAGGGCTCGATGGCGAAATGGTGGAATGCGCGCGCCAGCGAGACGCCGGCCTTCGCCCAGGTCTCGGTGCCCGATCTGGGCCGCGACATCGATTTTCTCGAGCGCGCCGGCTACCGGCTGATCGTGATCGACACGCCGCCGGCGGTCACCTCGACGATTGCCGAAGTGATCACCCATGCCGATCTCGTCGTGATCCCGACACGCCCCAGCCCGCACGATCTGCGCGCCGTCGGCCCGACGGTGGATATCGTCCAGATGCAGGGCAAGCCGCTGGTCTTCGTGGTCAATTCCGCCACGGCGCGGGCGCGGATCACCGGCGAGACCGCCGTCGCCCTCTCCCAGCACGGCACCGTCGCCCCGGTGACGCTGCACCACCGGGTCGATTTCGCTGCCTCGATGATTGACGGGCGCACGGTGGGCGAGGTCAACGAGACCGGCCGCTCGGCCCAGGAAGTCGCCAATCTGTGGGCCTATTTCGAGGACCGCCTGTTCCGCCTGCGCGGCAACGCGAGGGCGATGCTCGACCGGGCACCGCGCCAGACCTTCGAGCAGGACATCCTCACCCCCGCCCGCGCCGGCATGGCCGGTCTGGACGATGGCGAGGAGGAGGAGGTCGCGCTGGAGGACCGGCCCGGCTATGCCCTGCCGCCGCGCTTCGGGACCGGCAGCCAGCCGCCACCGCGCCCCGCGGCACCCGCCGCGCCGGAAGCCTCGAACTCGAACTGGGACGGGGTGGAGCGGCGCAAGAGCGATCAGGGGCCGCCGAAGGGCCAGGCCGACCGCCGCCGCCCGCACATGCCCTTCGGACGCCGCCACCTGGCCTGAGCACGGAGACGGTCGATGAGAAAATATGCCAGCCTTCACGCCGGACTGCTTGCCCGCAAGGGTGAGGCCGCGCCCGCTATCCCCTCCGGCTTCGCCGGCGCCAGCTATGTCGACCGGCCGGCCCAGCCCGTCCCGGTGCCCGACGAGCGGCGCGATGTCGAACAGCGCAGCGACCGGCCACTCATCGCCCGCAAGCCTGCCGGCGCAGCGGAGGATCTGCCGCCGGCCTGCTGCGGCGGGGGCGATCTGCCGGACCTTGCGGAAGATCCCCATGCCGGCATCGCCCGCTCCGGCCGCGCCGAAGTGCGGTTGACGGCGGAGCAGAAGCGGCGGCTGCGGACCGTTTCGGTGCAGACAGGCCAGTCCCAGCAACGTATCCTCTCGGCTGCGCTGGATGCCTGGCTCGACCAGCTGTGCGAAACGCAGATGCGCCATTGTACGTGTCTGAAGGCCCGTCCGGAGGCGCCGGACCTGCTTTGACGCATGGCGGCCATGTCCGCGCGACGCGAGAGCATTTCGATTTTGCCACATTCTCGGCAAGATTGTCGTTAAAACGCCCCGTTCTCGTAACAATAAAGCGCGATCGAGGGGGATATGCCGCATTCTTGTTTCATCAATCCCTTCTTCCCTCTCCCGATTTCGCTCCGCTCCGGCTCCGGCAAAGATCATCGCTGAGACCGGATCATGCGGCACCTCACCCGAGCGGTCGCAGCAGACGAAGAGGGTATCGTGACGGCCAGCTACTCCATGGAAGGGTTCTCGCTGACGCTGAATGACGGCATCATCGAGCTCTATACCGACGGCGAACGCGGCCGGGGATCCGAGCACGCCCCTGCCCGCGCCTTCGCCACACTGACGAGCCGCATCGACTCGCGCCTGATCCTGAATGATGTGCGCAGTGCCGTGTTCAGCCTGTCCTCCCATGAATGGGAGGAGCGGATGCGCTTCATTGCGCGCGCTCAGAAGGGCTATCAGACCGCCTATGTCGTCCGGCCGGACCAGGTGAAAGGCGTCGAGAAATTCGTCGAGGCGCATGAACGTCTGGGCGATACGGCCGCCTGGTTCACGTCGAAGGCCGCTGCCCGCGCCTGGCTGAAAGGCCAGTAACCTCGCCTATTGCACCGGCCCGCCGGCGCCGCCGGCCAGACGCTCCGCCAGGATCGCCTCCATCTCGCCCAATCGTGCCGTGCTGTCGGCCGCCTCGAGCAGGCGCTGCCGGTCGAGCGCGCCGAAGGGCGCCGACATCGACAACTGATCGACCACGGTGACCAGCGGCGCCTCGGCAACGCTTTCCCAGTCCGCCGCCACATGCTCGCTCTGGAACCAGGCCTGCAGCATGCGGATCAGGCGGCTGCGATCCGCCTCCACCTCGCGCCGCGGCTCGATATCCATGAAGAAGGGACCGTAGTCGGCCCGCGCCACGCGATAGGGCGTCCGCGCCTTCACCTCGCCGGTCAGGACGAAGCGGCACACACCGGTCAACGCAATCAGATAGCGCCCGTCATCGGTTTCCTCGAAATGGTCGAGACGGCCTGCCGTCCCCACGCCGGCCAGGGCCGGACGATCCGGCGTCCCGCCGGGCCGTACCTGGATGATACCGATGAACCCGTCGCCGGTACGCACATCGTCCAGCATGTTGAGATAACGCGGCTCGAACACGTTGAGCGGCAGCCGTTCGCCGGGCAGCAGGATCGTACCGCCCAGGGGAAAGAGCGGCAGTTCGTCCGGGAGTGTCCGTGTCTTGCTCATGCCGGAGGAAATAGGTCCCGGGTCCGGCCGCGCCAACCCCGGCTAGCCGGCAAAGGCGCTGCAGGGCGCCTCGGGGGCCAGATGGCAGCCAGCCTCGACATAGGGTTTCAACCGCGCGCCGATGAAGTGCTGCCACACATTGCGGACAATGCCCGCAAGCTCTGCATCGATCTCGCCCGCCATGTGCAGCTCGACCGTGAAGCGTGTCGCCTCACCCTCTGCGGTCTCTTCCAGCTGCCAGGACGAGACGAGATCGACCGCCCGGCCGGACAGGCCCAGCGGGCCGTGCAGGCGCAGCTGGTTCGGCGCATTCACGAAGATCACCCGCGCATGCAGGCTGCCATTGCCGCTGCCGGGCTCGAAGCGCTCGTAGAACCGGCCGCCGAAGCGCGGCTCGATGACCATTTCGGCCGGATTCTCCGAGAAACTGTGATCCCACCAGCCGGTCACATCGCCCGTGGCCGCATCGAACACTTCGGCGACAGGCGCCGCGATCTCGACGGTGACCGACGTCACGAAACCCTGCGGCTCGAAGGCCCGCACCTCGGCCGGCTCCTGCACGGCCGCCAGGCCGATGGCAAGCACTGCAAGCAAAGACGTCATTCTGTCCTCCCCGTTTTACCGGGCAGATTAGAGCATTTTCAGCAAAAGTGGGGACCGGTTTTGCGGTTCGAAAATGCGACCGCCAAGGACCGGCATTTTCAGCAAAAGTGGGCACCGGTTTTGCGGTTCGAAAATGCGGCCACTCAGGACCCGGCATTTTCAGCAAAAGTGGGGACCGGTTTTGCGCTGAAAACGCTTCAGGCGTCCGCGTCGGCCTCGTCCCAGGAAAAATGCGTGATCTGCTCCAGCTTCGGAACAGGCTCGCCGGGCGCCAGAAGCCGGACCTCGCATCGCAGCACACAGGCCTCGGCCTGACTGCATACGGGCGTCACGGTCGCGATACCGGCCGCAGACAGCCCGTTTCGGTGGGCGGTCAGGGCCAGCTTGGCGTACTGGACACGGCCGTTGAACGCGCCCTCGCCGACCAGCCGGTCGAGCAGGCGGTCGATATCCCGGCCCAGCTTGCCGCGCAGGGGCTTGCCCAGATCGGCCGGCGTCAGAAGGGGAAACAGGCGGTAACTGTCATGGCTGAGCAGTTCAACAACCACCTCGCCATCGCGCATGGTGAGCAGGCCGCACAGATTGGGACTCTCGACAACACTGGTGCGCACGGCCGCATTCAGCCGCTCGCCGGGCGAGACCAGAAGACGGCGCCTCAGCTTGGCCTTGATGTGGGCCGGAGGCTGGGCAACGCTTCGCTCCCATTGCGACACGCTGGCCTGGCTGACCCCAAGCTGCTGCGCCAACGCATCCTGTTTTAGATTCTGGAGAAAACGCAACTCTCTGATTTTACGCGACCAATCCATTACCCAGTAACCGCAGTTTTTGTATGCCTTTATACGAAGCTACCAAGCGCATCCGGCCTCACCAAGCCAGAAGTATTTTACTATCACGGCACTTCGCGCTCTACGGTTATACGTCTGAATTCGGAACCGGATTTCAGGAGCCGGTGGGCGTTGTGCACAAGCGTCTCGAAAGTCGCCGACTCCGGCTCCGGGATCCAGGGCAGGCGGCGCTGGATCTTCGGTGCGTCGCGGACCACCACGCTCCAGTCGGGAAACAGCCGCTCGGGAACCTCTTCGAAACCGGCCAGAACCAGACCGCCATGGCGGCTGTCATTCTGGATCCGGCAGAAGGTGTCCGACAGCATGCCGCGCGGTCCTTCGAGTATCTGGACGAAGAGATTGCCGTCGACCACGAGCACACCGCTCAGGCCGCGCTTTGGATTATTGCGCAAGCCGGCCGTCAGGATCGAGCGGAGCACGCCGTTATTCTCGTCCGGCGTGTCGAAATACCAGTTGCGGCGGCTGAAGAAGGCAAGACGGCACAAAAACATCGCCGCCCCCTAGCCCGCACGCCAGGACAAGCGGAAAGCAGGGCGAACCGAGCGATCAGTTGCAGGCATCTGTCCCTCCCGTGACAAGATGTCCCGGAGGTTCGGCCCGCCCTGTTAACATTCACTTAATTTTGACGATTATTGTCTTTTATTTTCAACGATTTAAACGTAGTATATTATTATTCTGCCACAAGTTGTGTCGCCCCCATCATATCGGCCTTGCCCAGCGGCACCCCGATATTGCGCAGGATATTGTAGGCCGTTGCGGCATGAAACTGGGTGTTGGCGAGCACGAAGTTCTGCAGATAGCGCCCGCGCGGCAGGGTCAGATCGCCGATCGCCCCGGCGGGAAAGGTGATGGTGCCTTCGGGATCGGCATCAAGGGCCGCCGGATCGAGCGCCCAGATCGCTTCACGCGCCTTTGCGAGCCGGAGACGAAGCGCTTCGAAGGACGTCTCGTCATCGGCCATCGAAACCGGGTCGCGCCCGGCCATCCGCGACAGGCCGCGCACGGAAAAGTCGCTGACGAGCTGGATCTGTTTTGTCAGGGGGTACATGTCGGCCGCCAGACGCCAGTCCAGATAGACCGCCTCGTCGACACCGCGCTCCCTTGCGTGCGCGGCCCCCTTGGCGAGGATTGTATCGAGGGCCCGGAAGGTCTGATCGAGCTGGATCCGGGCAATGTCGGACAGGGTTATGGTCATGGTTTCCTCCCGCAAGACCAGTTGACCGGCAGGAGATGGGACGCCGGTCCGGCGTTGCAAGAGAATAAAGGGCATGCGCCGATGTCGCTGGACACGCCTGTCCCCGGCCGGGCAGCCGGGGACATGAGCGTCGTCGAGGCCGGCTAGACCCGGTCGCCGAAGCGGCAGACCGGATCGCCATTGGCGTCCCAGGCCGTCAGCCGGGCAGAGAAGTCCGCGCCTGTATCGATCAGGAGATCGGAGACCGCGACCGCGCCGTCGCCGGGCGGCACATCGCCTTCCTGGACGATATCGAATCCGCCACCGCCGGTGCGCTGGGTGACGACCATCCGCCAGGTCCGGGTCCGGGACGGGGCGCTCCACGCCGTCAGCAGGAGACCGTCCGAGGTCTGCGAGACGTCGATGCCACAGGCCGCCTCGCCGCCGCGGATGTGATCCGAGACGAGATCGGGAAGCGGATCGGCCTGGGCGACGAACCAGAGGCCGGCGGCCGAAACGGCCGATGCGAGAATTGCCAGTTTACCTGTCATGACAGCCTCCTTTGCTTGCTGTCTTCCTGTCCCGGACGGGTCCCGGGAAGCCTGGTGGCCAGGCCCCCGGGACGGTCACCGGGCTAGTGGTCCCCCTGGATAACCAGGGTCACATTGCCGCTGCCCGTCTGTGTGACGCGGGCGTTCTGGCCATTGCCGACCTGGATCACGCCGGCGGCGTTGTTCGAGCCATACTGGTCGGTGACGGCCGTGTTGTTCGCACCCATCTGCGAGATGCCGGAGATGTTGCGGCGGCCGGTCTGGACGCTGGTCGCGTAATTGTTGCGGCCCTGCTGGCCGACCACGGCATCATTGTCGCGGCCGTACTGGTCGACATGGGCCTCGTTGTAGCGGCCCTGCTGGCCAACCGTGGTGCCGTTGCGCGCGCCATCCTGGATGACGGTGACATACTGGCGCTCGCCGCGCTGGTTGATGACCATGCGCTGGCGATAGCCGGTCTGACGGCCGGCGACATCATTGCGATAGCCTTCCTGGGCGATGCTCACGCGGTTGCGCGACTGCGCCTCGGCGACGCCCACCGTTCCAAGAACCGAAACCGCCGCGAGGGCGCTGGCGATGAGAAGACGTGCTTTCATGATCTGTACTCCTTCCAACTGGCCGACGCCCAATGCATCGAAGCCTGATCCCTGTTTAGCGAAGGCCCGATGAGCGGATGCTGAGAGCCGCGTTCAGACTTCGATCAGGTGGATGAACGCCAGCTGACCGGACGGGCCCGGACAAAAAAGCGGCCCGGAACAGGATGTTCCGGGCCTTCAGTCGGGGCCGGATGGAGAGCGGCTGAAACTAGTAGCGGCGGGCGGCGGGCTGCCGGACGGGCGCCGGTGCGCTCAGGCCCGGGCGGGCAGACGGAGCCGGGCGCAGGGCGCCGATACCGATCGCGTCGACACGGCGGCTGGAGCAGATCCGGCGCCCGCGCGCGTCATAGACGTCCAGCTGGGCAGCGATGCGCGACGGGTCCACCTGGCTGCCGCCCATTTGCGGTCCCGGCGCCCGCATCTGGATGAAGTGACGTTCGAGCTGCGACTCGGCCAGCACCGCTTCAGGGCGGCCGCGGCTGTCATAATCGCCGGCCAGCTCGGCCAGCACGGCATTGCCCGGCCCGCGGCGCCAGAGCGTCAGCGTGTAATGGCCCTGGCGGCCGCCCTCGACTTTCGCCAGCAGCGGTCCCGAGCGATAGGCACGATAGAATTGCAGGCCGCAGACATCGCCCGAGGCCAGGGGCACACCGCGAACCCCGTCGACCGCGGGCACGGTCTGGGCCGATACCAGGCCGGGCAGGCTCAGCAGGGCGGCCAGGGCGGCGGCGGCGATGGATCGGGATGATGTGCGCGGCATGTCGGTCGTCCTCGTGAATGATACGAGGAGACTATCCCGCAGCGGCGCTGAGCCTGCGATGACCCGTCCGGTCAGCTGGCGTTCATCTTTGTCGCTGGAAGGCGGGGATCAGGACGCGGCGGCCGTGCGGCGCGGAGCCGCCGTGGCATCACTGCCGGTATCGGGCAGGACAATCGAGGCCTCGACCGTATTGCCGGTGCCCAGCCAGTTCACCTGCGAGAAGCCCATCGAGCGGGCCAGACGGGCGGTCTTGCCGCGATAGCCGGCCCGGGCCGGATTGGCCATTTCCGCGGTTTCCGCATCGATGCCCTGGCCGTCATCCTGCACCAGCACGCTGATCGTGCGCATGCCGCGATGGACGCCCACCCGCACGCGCCGGTCGGCAAAGGCGGGCTGCGCCATGCGGGCGGCCAGCTTGCGCGACCAGCTGCCATCGGCGAGGCCCTTGGCCTTCTCGGTCGCATCGAATTCCAGATTGCCGTGCTCGATCCCGTTCGCGATCAGCACATAGAGCCCGACGGCGGCCCGGCGCGGGTCCGGACAGGCATGGCCGATGAAGATCGCGACATCGCGCGCCTGCTCCAGCGTCTGCACGGAAAACTCGCCGCCCGCAAAGGCCGCCATCGCCCCATGGCCGATATCGCGCGCGTGCGGCACGGCGAGCGAATAGGCCCGCCAGGCCCGCAGGCCCTCGATGGCATTGGTCAGCGTGCCGGCATCGGTATCGTGATCGAGGAAGACGTCGGCACCGGACCGGCGGGCGGCCGCTGTCACCAGCAGCGAGACCTGGCCGGGGGCGGCATTGCCCTTTGCCTCGGCGATGCGCGCGGCGTGGGCGTCGTCGGCAACGACCAGCGCGACGGGGCCTTCCTCGTCCATGGTCGGGCCCATATAGACCGTCATGCCCAGCCCCTTGGCCAGGGCCCGCGACACGACGCGGGTGCGGTTGCTGTCGGCCATGCACAGCCAGATACGGTCGGGAGTGCCGGTGTCGGCGGTCGCCATGTCGTCTCCGCTTCGGGTTTCGCGCAATTCGCGTTTGGCCGGATCATGCCGCGATATGATTAACAATGACTGTCCCGCGATGTTCGCGCAAATGCACGCTGACGACGAGACTGCTGACGCCATGCTGTCAGGGCGCACGGCGTAAGAACATTGGGCGAACGGCGCTGCGCGGGGCAGTGCCGGACTATCGGGATCCGCCCACCATGTACGTCCTCTACACCTTCCCCTTCTCCCAGCACGCCCGGCGCGTCATCACGCTGCTGGAGGCCGAGGGACTGCCCTGGACCGCCCGCCATGTCGCGATGGACAAGGGCGAGCACCTGTCCGACGCCTATCTGGCCATCAACCCCAACCACCAGGTTCCGACCCTCGTCGAGGGCGATCTGAAAATCCACGAATCCACCGCCATCCTGCGCTTCCTGTGCAATCGTCATGCGCTGGAAAACTGGTATCCGTCGGCGCCGACCGTGCGCGCGGAAGTCGACCAGTGGACCGACTGGTGCCAGAGCCGCATGGCGCAGGCCGTGATCGATATCGTGTTCAACTCGGTCTTCGCACCGCCGGACCTGCGCGACGAGGATGCGATCGCGCGCGGCAAGTCGCGGATGGCGGAGCTGGCACCGATGATCGAGAAACGCCTGGCCGACCGGGCGTGGATCGCGGGCACGGCCACGCCGACCATCGCCGACCTGGCCATTGCCAGCAATATCGCCCAGCTGGGCCTGGCCGGCTGGCGGCCGGCGACGGGTCGGCTGAAGGACTGGTATGCGCGCATGTGCGCCATCGAGGCCTTCACCAATGCGCTGCCGGAGATGGAAGGAGCGTGATCAGGTGAAGTGGGAACCGGTTCACCGGTTCGATCACGCGACCGCTCAAGTCGAGCGTGATCAGGTGAAGTGGAACCCGGTTCACCGGTTCGAGCACGCGACCGCTCAAGTCGAGCGTGATCAGGTGAAGTGGGAACCGGTTCACCGGTTCGATCACGCGACCGTCAAAAACCCGGCCTAGTAAGCGCGTTCGACCACGAAATCGGCGAGATCGCCCAGCGCCCGGCGCCAGGCATTGTCCGGGAAACCGGACAGGGCCGCCCGGGCGCGGGCGGCGTGATCGCGGGCCTGCTCGACGGTGGCATTCAGCGCGCCGTGCTCGTGCATATAGTCCAGCGCCCGCTCGAAATCGCCGTCTTTCTGGTCGGTCTCGGCAATCACGCGGCGCCAGAAGGCGGCCTCGTCCGGACCGGCCTGTTTCAGGCTCAGCGCGACCGGCAGGGTGACCTTGCCCTCGCGGAAATCATCCCCGGTCGACTTGCCCAGCTGGGCGGCAGCCCCGCCATAATCCAGCGCATCGTCGACCAGCTGGAAGGCCAGACCCAGCTCGCGGCCATAGGTTTCCAGCGCGGCTTCCTCGTCGGACGGGCGGCCAGCGACAATGCCCGAGACCTGTGCCGCAGCAGCAAAGAGCGCGGCGGTCTTGGCGTCGATGATCTGCATATAGGTGTCGACGGAGACGCCGATATCCTTGACCGCGGAGAGCTGGCGCACCTCGCCCTCGGCAATCGTGGACGCGGCGGCCGACAGCACGCCCAGCGCCTTCATCGAGCCGGCCTCGACCATCAGCGAGAAGGAGCGCGCGAACAGGAAGTCGCCGACCAGCACGCTGGAGGCATTGCCCCAGACCAGATTGGCCGCGACCTTGCCGCGGCGCATGCCGCTCTCGTCGACGACATCATCGTGCAGCAGCGTGGCGGTGTGGATGAATTCCACGGCAGCCGCCAGCCGGATCGGCGCCATGTCGGTATGGCCGAGCATGTTGGCCGCGGCGACCGTGATCATCGGGCGCACGCGCTTGCCGCCGGCCTCGATCAGGTAGCGGGCCAGTTCCGGGATCAGCGCGACATGGCTGTCCAGGCGCTCGAGAATGAGCGCGTCGACACGGCGCATGTCGTCATAGGCCAGGGCGGCCAGGCGTTCGGCGGCGTTCTCCCGCGCCGGAACGTCTGCCGTGTCGGCTTTCAGCATGCTGTCCAAGCCAGCTTCCTCTTGCACCCGGTGAAACGGATCGAGACAATAGAAATCCGATCCCCGCGCGGCAAGCCGCGGAGGCGGTGACGAAACAGCACAGGGAATGAAAAGCCCGTGAAAGATGTCCTCAAGACGGCCGATCCGGTGAAACTCTCCTTTGCCCGCGCGGTGCTGCGCGACGCCGGGATCGAGAGTTTCGTGCTCGATGAGGGCATGGCCTCGATGTATGGCGGCGGCATCGAATTCGTGAAGAAACGCCTGTCCGTCATCGACGAGGAGGCCGATCGCGCCCGGCAGCTGATCGACGACGCGCTGGCGGAAAGCGAATGAGCGCAGCGCAGAAGATCACCGAGGACCGGCTGCTGGACGGCCAGGTGCTGCTGCGCCAGGGAGCGGACGGCTATCGCGCCGGCATGGATGCCGTGCTGCTGGCTGCCGCCATCGATGCCCGTCCCGGCAACCAGCTGGTCGAGTTCGGCTGCGGGGCCGGTGCAGCGCTGCTGTGCGCGGCCTGGCGGATGCCGGGCGTGCGCATCACCGGCTATGAGAAGGACGCCGCCACGGCCGGGCTGGCGCGCGAGAATGTCGCCGCCAACGCGCTGGACGGCAATGTGGAGATCGAGACGGCAGACATCGCCCGCCTGGGCGCCGGGCACGGCGCCGACCAGGTCTTCTTCAACCCGCCCTATTTCGACGATCCGGACGCCTTGCGTGCACCGAAGGAAGGCAAGCGCGACGCCTGGCTGTCGGGCAGCGCGCCGCTGGGCATCTGGATCCAGGCCGCCGCGCGCAGCCTCAACGCCAAGGGAAGGCTGACCCTCATCCACCGCGCCGACCGGCTGGGCGATATCTGTCACGGGCTGGAGAAGAGTTTCGGCTCGCTCGTGATCAAGCCCGTCCATCCGCGCATCGACAAGCCGGCCAAGCGCGTCATCGTCTCCGCCCGCATCGGCGGACGCGCGCCGCTGGTGCTTCTGCCGCCGCTCATCCTGCATGCCGGCGAGCGTCACACGCCCGAGGCCGAGGCCATTCTGCGCGGCCGCGCCGTGGTGGAGATGGGCGGATGATCGCAGGCTCGCCTCTCGTCCTTCCCCTTGACGGGGAAGGTGGGCCGAAGCGGAGCTTCGGGTCGGAAGGGGTGAAACCCGGTGCTTGTCCATCCGGCCACCTAGCCGCCACCCCATCCACCCCGCCTTCGGCGCGGTCCTTCGTTGCGTCGGACATGCCCCCCGGCATGTCCTTTGGCGCCTCAGTCCCCATCAAGGGGAAGGATGGTTGGTCCGGGCGCTTGATAGACCGTATCAGCATCCCATGATCGCCACCGCGCTCCTTGTCCTCCTCGCCGTCATTCTCTGGCTGGCCTTCGGGCGCCGGAAGACGGCCAGCCGCGATGCGGCCGCCGATGCAGCGCGCCGGGCGGTGCAGGCGCGGCTCGATGGCGGTGCTGCGCCGCAACAGGAAGCGCAGCGGGACAGGGACTCCCGTGCTTGATTAGGCGGGCGGGCTTGCCTAGTGTCCGCCCGATTTCTGCCGCGTATTCTTTCGCCGGGACTTTGAGATATGGCCGCCGACACTGCGCCCTCCTTCCAGGAGCTGATCCTGCGTCTTCAGACCTATTGGGCGGGGAAGGGCTGTGCCATCCTGCAGCCCTATGACGTGGAGGTCGGCGCCGGCACGCTGCATCCGGCCACGACGCTGCGCTCGCTCGGTCCGCGCCCCTGGCGCGCCGCCTATGTCCAGCCTTCGCGCCGCCCCGGCGACGGGCGCTATGGCGAGAACCCCAACCGGCTGCAGCATTATTACCAGTTCCAGGTGCTGCTGAAGCCCTGCCCGGCCGACATCCAGGACCTCTATCTCGGCTCGCTCGACGCCATCGGCATCGACCGCGACCTGCACGATGTGCGCTTTGTCGAGGACGACTGGGAAAACCCCACCGTAGGCGCCTGGGGCCTGGGCTGGGAAGTCTGGTGCGACGGGATGGAAGTCAGCCAGTTCACCTATTTCCAGCAGGTCGGCGGGCTCGACGTGGACCTCGTCTCCGGCGAGCTGACCTACGGGCTGGAACGTCTGGCGATGTATGTCCAGGGCGTGGAGAATGTCTACGATCTGGATTTCAACGGTGCCAAAGGTGATCAGGCCCTGAAATACGGCGACGTCTTCCAGGAAGCCGAACGCCAGTATTCCGCCTTCAATTTCGAGCATGCCGATGTCGACATGCTGATCGAGTGGTTCAAGGGTGCGGAGAGCCAGTGCATGGCGCTGCTGTCGCTGGACAAGCCCCTGCCCCTGCCCGCCTATGATTTCTGCCTGAAGGCCTCGCACCTGTTCAACCTCGTCGATGCCCGCGGCGCCATTTCCGTGGCCGAACGCGCCAGCTGGATCGCCCGCGTCCGCGAGCTCGCCAAGGGCTGCGCGGAAGCCTGGGTCGCCAGCGAACGCGCGATGCTGGAGCGGGCGTGATGGTGCGGACAGCAAACATCCTTCCCCTTGATGGGGAAGGTGGGCCGAGGCGAAGCCTCGGGTCGGATGGGGTGAATCCCGGTGTTCGCCCTTTCAAGCATCTCGCCCCCACCCCCTCCACCACGGCTGCGCCGTGGTCCCCCTCCCCCATCAAGGGGGAGGATGGAGCTTGTACGGAGGCCGCTTCATGAAACTTCCCCTTCGCGGCGGCTGCCAGTGTGGCGAGGTGCGTTATGAGGTCACCAAACAGCCGCTGACGCTGTACACCTGCCATTGCACGACCTGCCAGCAGCAGTCCTCCTCGGCCTTCGGCATGTCGATGCTGGTCGAGCGCGACGGCTTCCGCTTCCTCAAGGGCGAGGTGGCGGCCTTCGCCATTCCCACCGAGTCAAAATCGAACAAGCTGGGCCTGTTCTGCGGCAAGTGCGGCACGCGCATCGCCAACGATACCGAGGGCCGCCCGGCCCTGTCGCTGAAGGCCGGCACGCTGGACGATCGCGCCAGACTGCGCCCCGTCGGCCATATCTGGACCCGATCGGCCCAGGCCTGGATGACGTTCGACGAAAACGCGCTGACCTATGACAAGGCGCCCGACGACAGTTATTACGCGCTGATGGAGCGCTGGGCGGCACAAGAGCACGCCTCGTAACGGAACCCGATAATGTCCGAACTCCTGTTTGAAATCTTCTGCGAGGAAATCCCCGCCCGCATGCAGCCGAAGGCCGAGGCCGACCTCGAGCGCCTGCTGGGCGAGAAGCTGACGGCGGCGGGTCTCGCCTGGTCCTCGCTGACCACATTTGCCGGACCGCGCCGCTTGGGCCTCGCCATCGACGGCCTGCCGGTGAAGACGCAAGACGTGCGCGAGGAGCGCAAGGGTCCGCGCGTCGGTGCGCCGGACAAGGCGGTGGAAGGCTTTCTGCGCGGGGCCGGTGTCGACAGTCTGGACGCCTGCGAGAAGCGCGAGGACAAGAAGGGCGAATTCTGGGTCGCCATCATCGAAAAGCCCGGCCGCGCCACGGCGGAGGTGATCGCCGAGGCGATCCCCGAAGTGATGAAAGCCTTCCCCTGGCCCAAATCCATGAAGTTCGGCGAGGACGGCAAGGCCCAGCGCTGGGTGCGTCCGATCCAGCGTCTTCTGTGCCTGTTCGACGGCCAGGTGGTGGATTTCGAGGTCTTCGGCATCCGCACCGGCAACCTCACCGAAGGCCATCGCCGCATGGGCCGCGGCCCGTTCGAGATCACGGATTTTGCGCAATACACCAAGGTGCTGCGCGAGGACGGCCATGTGATCCAGCAGCGCGAGGAGCGCGAGGCGATCATCCTGGAGGGCGCGCGCACAGTGTGCCGCGAGGCCGGCCTGGAACTGGTCGAGGATCCGGGTCTTCTGACCGAAGTGGCCGGCCTGGTGGAATGGCCGGTGCCGCTGCTGGGCGAGATGGATCCGGACTTCCTGGACCTGCCGCCGGAAGTCATCACCCTCACCATGAAGACCCACCAGAAGTATTTCGCGGTGAAAAAGCCCGGCGAGGCCGGCGTGACGTCGAAATTCGTCGTCATCGCCAACCAGCTCGCGCCCGATGGCGGCAAGGCCATTGCCGCCGGCAATGCACGCGTCCTCTCGGCCCGCCTCTCCGATGCGCGCCATTTCTGGGACAATGACCGCAAGACGCCGCTCGACGAGATGGCGAAAGAACTGTCGAAAGTCACCTTCCACGAAAAGCTGGGCACGGTCGCCGACAAGGTCGAGCGCGTCGCTGCACTGGCCCGCGAACTGGCGCCTGTCGTCGGCGCCGATGCCGATCTGGCCGAAAAGGCTGCCCGTCTGGCCAAGGCCGATCTCGTCTCCGAAATGGTCTATGAATTCCCCGAACTGCAGGGCGCGATGGGCCGCTATTACGCCCTCGACCAGGGCGAAGACGCCTCTGTCGCCGATGCGATCAAGGATCACTACAAGCCGCAGGGGCCCTCGGATGAGGTGCCGACCACACCGGTCTCGGCCGCCGTTGCCCTGGCCGACAAGCTGGACACGCTGGTCGGCTTCTGGGCCATCGACGAAAAGCCGACAGGCTCGAAAGACCCGTTCGCGCTGCGCCGGGCTGCGCTGGGCGTGATCCGGATTTTGCTGGAAGAACGACTCAAGATGCCTCTGCTTGATCGTGCAATTCCTAAAGCGGATTTCCATTTGGCCTCCTTCGCAGCGAAGCAAACCGGCGGCTGGTATTTTAGTGCTCTAGGTGCAGGCGGGGGCCGGGACCTCCTCGCCTTCTTCGCAGACCGCCTGAAGGTCCACCTGCGCGACGAGGGTATCCGCTATGACGTGATCGACGCCGTCTTCGCGCTCGGCGATGACGACCTGGTCCGTGTCACGGCCAAGGCGCGCGCGCTGCAGGCCTTCCTCGACACCGAGGACGGCGCGGCGCTGCTGGCCGGGTATAACCGCGCCTCGAACATCGTGCGGGCGGAAGAGAAGAAGGATGGCGAAGGCGCCTTCGAGGGCGAGCTGGAAGCGGGTTATCTCGCTGCCGCCCCGGAAGACCAGGAACGCGCGCTGATCGCCGCCGTCAACACGGTGAAGGGCGAGGCGCAGCAGGCGCTGGTCGCGGAGAATTTCGAGGCCGCCATGGCGGCCCTGGCAACGCTGCGTGCACCGATCGATGCCTTTTTCGAGCATGTCACCGTCAACAGTGAAGATGCCGCGTTGCGCCGCAACCGGCTTTTCTTATTGTCGCAAATCCGCACGGCCGTCCGCGCCGTCGCAGATTTCGACCGGATTGCAGGCTAGAGGCATCATGCTTTTCATTGCAGACAGCCTTGTTCCAGACCGCCGGCCTGGCGTCCCGCCTCTCCCCGACCGGGGAGAGGTCCGAGCGCAGCGAGGGGTGAGGGGCGCGCCCGCCAGGGCGCCGCTGAAAACTCTTTGCCTGGCCGCTTTCGCGGCCGCCCCTCATCCGGCCCTTCGGGCCACCTTCTCCCCGGCCGGGGAGAAGAAAGTCGTGGCGCAGGCCACGTCGCACATCTAACTCCGGGAGTTCGATAGCATGAGCGCACAGACCAAATGGGTTTACGCCTTCGGTGGAGGGGACTCGGAAGGCGAAGCCGGTATGCGTGAGCTCCTTGGCGGCAAGGGGGCCAATCTGGCCGAGATGGCCAAGCTGGGCCTGCCGGTACCGCCGGGCTTCACCATCACGACCGAGGTCTGCACCGCCTATTACGAGAATGACCACGCCTATCCGGCCGATCTGGAAGCCCAAGTCGAGGCCTCGCTGGCCAAGCTGGAAGCGACGGTCGGGAAAAAGTTCGGCGATCCGGCCAACCCGCTGCTGGTCTCGGTGCGCTCCGGCGCCCGCGCCTCCATGCCGGGCATGATGGATACGGTCCTGAACCTCGGTCTCAATGACGAGACCGCCGAGGGCCTGGCGAAACTGTCCGGCGACCGCCGCTTTGCCTATGACAGCTATCGCCGCTTCATCCAGATGTATTCCGACGTGGTGCTGGGCGTGGACCATGCCGTGTTCGAGGACATCCTGGACGGGTTCAAGGACGATAACGACTACTCGCTCGACACCGAGCTGTCGGCCGATGACTGGGTCCACATGGTGGCCGAGTACAAGAAGGCCGCCGCGCGCGAGCTGGGCCGCGATTTCCCCGCCGATCCGCGCGAACAGCTGTGGGGCGCCATCGGCGCCGTGTTCGGCTCGTGGATGACCGAGCGCGCCAAGACCTATCGCCGCCTGCACGACATCCCGGCCAGCTGGGGCACGGCAGTGAATGTCCAGGCCATGGTGTTCGGAAACATGGGCGAGACCTCGGCCACCGGCGTCGCCTTCACCCGCGACCCCTCGACCGGCGATACCGGCTATTACGGCGAATTCCTGGTCAATGCCCAGGGCGAGGACGTGGTGGCGGGCATCCGCACGCCGCAATGCCTCACCGAGGCGATGCGCGAAAAGATGGGCGACGACAACCCGTCCATGGAAACCGCGATGCCGGAGAGCTTTGCCGAACTGGCACGGGTGTTCGACAAGCTGGAACGCCATTATCGCGACATGCAGGACATCGAGTTCACGGTCGAGGCCGGCCGGCTCTGGATGCTGCAGACCCGCAATGGCAAGCGCACCGCCAAGGCGGCGCTGAAGATCGCCGTCGACATGGCCTCCGAAGGCCTGATCACCACGGACGAGGCCGTGATGCGCGTCGATCCGGCCCAGCTGGACCAGCTGCTGCACCCGACCCTCGATCCGGAAGGCGAGCGCGATGTGCTGACCACCGGCCTGCCCGCCTCGCCGGGCGCGGCCTGCGGCAAGGTCGTGTTCGACAGTGACGAGGCCGAGGAGCGCCGCAAGGCCGGCGAGAAAGTCATCCTCGTGCGGATCGAGACCTCGCCGGAAGACATTCACGGCATGCATGCGGCCGAAGGCATCATCACCGCACGCGGCGGCATGACCAGCCACGCCGCCGTGGTGGCCCGCGGCATGGGACGGCCCTGCGTCTCCGGTGCCGGCCAGATCAAGATCGACTATGCCAACCGGCAGTTCGCGGTCGGCCGCCGCATCATCAAGGACGGCGAGACCGTGACCATCGACGGCGCCACCGGCCAGGTCCTCTATGGCGAAGCCAAGATGATCAAGCCGGAGCTGACCGGCGATTTCGCCAAGCTGATGACCTGGGCCGACACGCACCGCCGCATGAAGGTGCGCACCAATGCGGAAACGCCGGCCGACTGCCAGACCGCGGTCGATTTCGGCGCCGAGGGCATCGGCCTGTGCCGCACCGAACACATGTTCTTCGAGGCCGACCGGATCGCCGCCGTGCGCGAGATGATCCTGTCGAACGACCAGGACGGCCGCGTCACGGCGCTGGACAAGATCCTTCCCATGCAGCGCGAGGACTTCAAGGAGATCTTCCGCATCATGGGCGAGCGGCCCTGCACGATCCGCCTGCTGGATCCGCCGCTGCACGAATTCCTGCCGCACTCGGAAGAGGATGTGGTGGACGTCGCCAAGGCGACCGGCCTGCCGGCCGACCAGCTTCTGGCGCGCGCCCGCGACCTCGCCGAGAGCAATCCCATGCTGGGCCATCGCGGCTGCCGCCTGGGCATCACCTATCCGGAAATCTACGAGATGCAGGCCCGGGCGATTTTCGAGGCCCAGGTCGCTGTCGAGAAAGAGACCGGCTTCCAGCCCCTCGCCGAGGTGATGATCCCGCTCGTGGCCACCGCCGCCGAGCTGTCCATCCTCAAGGCCCGCGTCGCCGGTGTCGCCAAGGCCGTGGCCGAGGAGACCGGCGGCAAGCCGAAATATCTCATCGGCACGATGATCGAACTGCCGCGCGCCGCCCTGCGCGCCGGGGATATCGCCCGCGATGCGGAATTCTTCTCCTTCGGCACCAATGACCTCACCCAGACCACGTTCGGCCTGTCGCGCGACGATGCCGGCAAGTTCCTGAACGACTATCTGGAAGCCGGGATTTTCGAGAAGGATCCGTTTGTCTCGCTCGACCGCGACGGTGTCGGCGATCTCGTGCGCATCGCCGTCGAACGCGGCCGCGCCGAGCGCGAGGGCCTCAAGCTGGGCATTTGCGGCGAGCATGGCGGCGATCCCAACTCGATCGATTTCTGCGAGGAAGTGGGCCTGGATTACGTCTCCTGTTCGCCCTATCGCGTGCCGATCGCCCGGCTTGCCGCGGCCCAGGCCCGGCTGCGCCGGCTCTGACGAGACCGGGTGCAGGCCCGCCATTCCTTTGCGGATGGCCAAGGCAAGGCAAGAAAAACACAAGAGAAATCGGCTCTTCCCTTGCGAGGGGAGAGTCATTTCTTATTTGTAATCGGCGGGTGATATTGACCTGACCGGCGCACGCCCATAGATACGCGCTCCTTATTTCATGAAGGATTCAGTAAGCAGCGGCCATGATAGATTCGGAGAATCTGCAGAGTGATTCGACGAATGGTCAGAACGAACAGTGATCGGATGAATCTGGACGACGCACGCAGCCAGCAGAAGCAGCTCGCGACCGCATTTCACATGCTGGCCGCCCTGGTGCTGTGCGCACTGAGCATCCTGGTGCTGAACCTGGCCTCGGCCCGCGCGCGCGAACAGGACGAGACGCTGCAATGGCAGCGCCTGGCCGGCACCTATCTCGCCCGCGGCGATGTCGACACCGACTGGCAGGCGCCGCGCACGCTGCGCATCGCCTCCATCCTGCTCGAGTCCGACAGTGAAGCCGGCGCCATCCTGCGCGCCCGCTCGCTCGACGATCTGCAGACCTTCGACAGCTCGCACTTCTCCACCGCCGCCAATCTGACCTCCGAGGTCGATTGCCTGTCGCGCGCGATCTATTACGAAGCGCGCTCGGAGAGCTTTGTCGGCCAGCTGGCCGTCGCCCAGGTCATCATGAACCGGGTCCGCCATCCGGCCTATCCGAGCACGATCTGCGGTGTGGTGTTCGAGGGCGCCGAACGGATGACCGGCTGCCAGTTCACCTTCACCTGCGACGGCTCGATGATCCGCGAACCGCGCGGCCGTTCCTGGCGCCGCTCGCAACTGGTCGCCCAGCACGCCTTCATGGGCTTCGGCCGCGATGTCACCCGCCGCGCGACGCACTATCACACCGTCGCCGTCGATCCCTACTGGAACGACAATCTGGTGCGCACGCGCCGGATCGGTACGCACATCTTCTACCGCTTCCCGACGCGCCGCGAACGCGATGCCGGAATCCTGCGCGAGCGTGATGCCTGATTGTCACCGCAATGGGTGCGTCATGTGCCCCTTATGGTGCACTTGTGTCATACGGATGATGCACCAATTTCGCTACTGATAGACGTCCAGACCGGCCGCATCGGCCCGCTTGCGGACCTGGCGATGGAAGATCCAGAAGGCCGCAATCCCGGCCGCCAGGGCCAGCGCATTGATCCAGCCGCCACCCAGCGCCTGGGCCGCCAGGGCCACGGCACCGCAACCCGCACTCCACACCGCCCACAGTCCCGCCACGCGGCGATGACTGGCGCCCAGCGCGATCATCAGCTGATAGGCATGCGCCCGGTGCGCCACAAAGGCTGACCGACCGGCGCGCACCCGTGCGGCCATGGTCAAAAGGACATCACCCAGAAGCGGCAGGATCAGCAGCGGCGCCAGCCAGACCGTCCCCTCGCCCGACATCCGGGCCCAGAACAGCGCCAGTCCGGCAAAGACGACCGCCATCCCCAGCGCCCCTGCATCGCCGCAGAACAGGCGTCCGCGCGCGCCGGCCAGCGGCGCATTCCACACGGCAAACCCGGCCATTGCGCCTGCCACGCCAAACGCCGCCACGGCGACACTGCCCCCGGCCAGAACACCCAGCGCCAGCGCAGCCGGGATCAGGACCGCGGCGATCAGCCCGTCCGACCCGTCCATGAAATTGACCGCATTCGCCGTGGTGAAAATCCATAGCGCCGAGCCGGCCAGTCCGACGAGCCAGGGCAAGGCAATCCCCAGCTCGGTGACCGGTCCTGCCATGCCGGCAACGGCAATCGAGACCAGGGCCAGAACCATGAATTTGAGCGTCTCGGACAGGGTGACCAGATCGTCCAGCAGCCCCAGCGCAGCCGCGATCCCGCCGCCCAGCGCAATCCCGGCCAGCGCTGCGCCGGTTGCCGGACTGCCAGCGTCCAGCAGCGCCCAGGCCGAAAACACGCCCGCCATCGCGCCCAGCCCGCCGCCGCGCGGTGTCGGACTGTCGTGATTGGAGCGCGCATTGGGCCGGTCGATAATGCCGGCCCGCAGCATGACACCCGCCACGATCAGCGCCACGAGAAAAGCCGTCAGGGCAGAGACAAGCCCCGCCATCATGCCGGCATCTCCGGCGCTCCCAGGGTCACCGCCTGCGCGAAACCGGGATAGGCCCCGGCGGCGCTTTCCGCCTCGTCCAGCGTGTCGAACAGGGCAAAACAGCTGGCGCCCGATCCGGTCATCCGCGCCAGCCAGGCGCCCGGCCGGGCGTGCAGCCATTCCAGCGTATCGCCGATCACACCTTCCCGGCCGATCGCGACGGTTTCCAGATCATTGGCCTCACCAGCCAGCCAGCCCGCCAGATCGCCCTGATACCAGGGCCCGTGCGCAAGCGGTCCGGGATCCCGGCTGTCGAAGGCGACAAAGACCGGTCCCGTCGGGACAGCCACGCCGGGATTGACGATGACAGCCGGCAGGCCCGGCCCGATCTCGACCATCTCGATCCATTCGCCGATCCCGCGCATGCGCAGCGGCCGGGAGTAGAGGCAAGCCGGCACGTCCGCGCCCAGGCCAAGCCCCAGCTCGGCCAGCCGGTCGAGCGGCCAGTCCAGCTTCCAGAACCGGTTGAGCGCGCGCAGCGTCGCTGCCGCATCCGCCGATCCGCCACCCAGCCCGGCTTCCACCGGAATCGCCTTGTGCAGATGAATGCGCGCCGCGCGATCAAGACCGGCCGCGCGCTGCAGGGCGACGGCGGCCTTCATGACAAGATTGTCGTGCCCGCCGGAGAGCCGCCGCGAGGGTTCGCCCGACATGGTCAGCAGGAAGGCCGGGCTGTCATCGACGCGGATTTCGTCGCCCCAGTCGGCAAAGACGACAAGGCTGTCGAGGGGGTGATAGCCGTCCGCCCGGGCCCGTCCGACCCGGAGGGTGAGGTTGACCTTCGCCGGTGCGAATTCCCGGACTTCGCCCGGGCTCACGGCTCCGGCACCTCGGCGGGATCGGCCGGTGCGTCGCCATTGGCGGCATAGACAGGCGTGTGTTCCGGCGGCTGACCGTGCTCGAGGCGGTATTCCAGCCCCTCGCGCTGCTCGTCCGAGGGACCGAGATCGATGGCGCGGCGCCACTGGAAGCCCGCTTCCAGCCGGCGGCCGACCTGCCAGTAGGCATCGCCGAGATGGTAATTGGCCGTCGCGCTGCCCGGATTGAGTTCCGCTGCCCGCTCCAGCTCCTGCACCGCCAGATCGTAATGGCCCAGCTGGTAGTAGGCCCAGCCCAGGCTGTCGATCACATTGCCGTTCTCCGGCGCCATGTCGGCGGCCTGCGCGATCATCTCGAAAGCTTCGTCGACCCGCTCGCCGCGATCGATCCACATATAGCCCAGATCGTTGAGCACGGTGGACTGGCCCGGGGCCAGTTCCAGCGCGGCGAGATATTCGGCCTCGGCAGCCTCCCAGTTGTCCAGCATCAGAAAGCAGGACGCCCGGAAATAGTGATAGCGCCAGTCATCCGGCAGGCCCTGCTCGCGGTTGAGCGCCATCGCCTCGCCATAGAGATCGACCGCTGCCGCCCATTCGCCCGAGATCCGGGACATGTCGGCGTAGAGCAGGATGGCCTCTGCGGCTCCCGTCCGCTCGGCAAGGTCGCGCGCAGCAGCATGGGCCGCCTCGATCCGGCCCAGCGTCGCCATCAGCACGATCCGGTCGATCTGCGCACCCAAGCGGAACGGACCTTCGGGAACCGAGGCATATTCTGCCAGGGCGAGATCATGCAGTCCGATCCGGTCGAGCGAGCCGGCCAGCACGATGTGCAGAGGCGCGAGGTCCGGATCCATTCGCTGAACCATGCGCATGTAGATGATGGTGAGATCCATGTCGGCCTGGGCCGCCAGATCGGCCGTCGGCCCCAGCACGGCGCGGGCGGCCAGTCCCGGAATGTCCGGCCGGCGCGGCGCCCTCCGGCCCTGGCTGGCGGTCTCGTAGAGCGCCTGGATGCTGGCCTCGTTCGGGTCGTCTTCCAGATAGGTCTCAAACAGGGTCGCTGCCTCGGCGCGGCGCCCTTCGCGCATCAGGAAGCCGCCATACATTTCCGTCGACAGGCGGCGGAAGGTCGAGGTGAAGACCGCCGAACGGTAGGCCGCCTCGGCCGCCGCCGGATTGCCCGCGGCCTCGAACAGCATCGCCTTGTGCAGCCACAGATGCGACGCCAGAAAGCCCGGCGCCTGCATGTCGCCGACCTCGGTCAGGGCTTCGTCGCCCCGGCCCGCGCCCATCAGCGCCCAATGGCGCAATATGTCCTGGAAGAAGGTGTTGTAAGGGCCATAGTCCGGCGCCGCGTCGAGAACGCTCAGGGCCGTGCGATAGTCGTGACGCGAGATCCGGTCGGAGGCGCGAAACAGGGTCGCAAGCCGGCTGGGATCGCCCGCCTCGCTTGCCGAGACGGCCAGGGCCGAGGCCCGGTCCAGATCGCCGGCGATGACCGATGTTATGAAGGCCCGGTCAGCGAGCACCGAATTGCCCGGCAACCGGTCGAGCGCCTCGAGATAATAGTCCGCCGCTCCCGCCGCGTCGCGGTTCACACCGGCATAGCGGGCCGCCAGAAAGGCGCCATAGGCCGAGGTTTCCTCCTCGGCCGGCACGGTCACGCAGGATGTCAGGGCCGTTGCCGCGAGCAGTGCGGGCCAGGCGCGCAGGATGCTTGTCATGGCGTCATGCTCGCTCCGCACCGCCCGGCGCGCAAGGCCTGATGGCTGTGCGCCGGATTACATTCCCGCATACATCGGACCGCCGCCGCCTTCCGGCGTGGTCCAGTTGATGTTCTGGTTGGGATCCTTGATGTCGCACGTCTTGCAGTGGACACAGTTCTGGGCGTTGATCTGGAAGCGTTCCTCGCCCGTCGTTTCGTCCTTGATCCACTCATAGACACCGGCCGGGCAATAGCGCGCCGACGGGCCGCCATAGACCTCCAGCTCGGATGTCTTCTGCAGGTCCATATCGGCCACCTTGAGGTGAACCGGCTGATCTTCCTCGTGATTGGTGTTCGAGATGAAGACCGAGGACAAACGGTCGAAGGTCAGCTTTCCGTCCGGCTTGGGGTAATCGATCTTGCGGAACTTCTCCGCCGGCTGGGTGCTTTCGGCGTCGGTCTTGCCGTGACCCATCGTGCCGAAGGGCGACCAGCCGCCGAACAGCGTGTTGCACCACATGTCCAGCCCGCCCAGGGCGATACCGATCGTGGTGCCGAATTTCGACCAGAGCGGCTTGGCATTGCGCACAGCCTTGAGGTCCCTGGCGACCCAGGAATTCTCGTAGGCCGTCTGGTATTCCGCCAGCTCGTCATGCGCGCGGCCGGCACCGATGGCGGCAAACACGCTTTCCGCCGCCAGCATGCCGGTCTTCATGGCGTTGTGGCTGCCCTTGATGCGCGGCACGTTCACGAAGCCCGCCGAACAGCCGATCAGCGCACCGCCCGGGAAAGCCAGTTTCGGAACCGACTGGAAGCCGCCTTCGGTGATGGCGCGGGCGCCGTAGGAGATGCGCTCGCCGCCTTCCAGCACGTCGCGGATCGCCGGGTGCGTCTTCAGGCGCTGGAATTCCTCGAAGGGCGAGATCCAGGGGTTCTTGTAGTTGAGGTGAACGACGAAACCGATCGAGACCAGATTGTCGCCATAGTGGTACATGAAGGAGCCGCCGCCGGTGGAATTGTCGAGCGGCCAGCCCATGGTGTGCTTCACCATGCCGGGCTTGTGGTTCTCCGGCTTCACGCGCCAGAGCTCTTTCAGGCCGATGCCGAATTTCTGCGGCTCCTTGCCCTCGGACAGGCCATAGCGGCCGATCAGCTTCTTGGCGAGCGAGCCGCGGGCACCTTCGGCAATCAGCGTGTACTTGCCGCGCAGCTCCATGCCCGGCTGGTAGCCATCCTTGTGACCGCCATCGCGAGCCAGACCGAAATCACCGGTCACCACGCCCTTGATGGCGCCATCTTCCTCGATCACGTCGGCAGCGGGGAAGCCGGGATAGATTTCAACGCCCATCGCTTCGGCCTGCTCGCCCAGCCAGCGGCACACATTGCCCAGCGAGACGATGTGGCAGCCATGATTGCTCATCAGCGGCGGGAAGAAGAGCGTCGGCAGGCTGATCGAACCGGCCGCACCGAGCACTTCGAAAATGTCGGTCTTAACGGGATCGTTGAGCGGCGCACCCTTCTCGGCCCAGTCGGGGATAAGCTCGTTGAGCGCCTTGGGATCGACGACGGCGCCGGACAGGATGTGTGCGCCCACCTCGGCGCCCTTTTCCAGCACGGCGATCGACAGCTCCTGCCCGGCTTCATCGGCGAGCTGTTTCAGACGGATCGCGGCCGACAGACCGGCGGGGCCGCCCCCGACGATCACCACATCGTATTCCATAGATTCGCGTTCGATCGGTGCGTCGGTCATTCCAGCTCCCACTCTTTTCTCATCGGTTTCAGCACTGCCCCGCTTGCAGGCCTTCGGTCATACCTTAGGATCGAATACCCATCTAGCGTGTCCGGCTGTCCGGATCAAAGTTATTACGTTGACGTACGCGTAAGCCATGTCCAACCCAGGTGCCACACTCGACCCGCACGACGAAAAGGCCCTCAAGGCCCTGATCGCGTGGTGGGAGGAAGCCGGGATCGAGCTCGATGCTCCGATCCAGCGGCCCCGGCCTGCGCCGGCGGCCGGTGCGGCGCATGACCGGGCGCCTCCCTCATCAACACCCGCCACCGTCCGCGATACGCAACAGGCTGCGCCCCAGCGCACCGCCACCGCGGCGGCGGCACGGGCAGCCGGCTATGGCCAGACACCCGATGATGGCCCCTCAGCACGCGAACTCGCAGCCGGCGCCTCAACTCTGGATGCTCTGCAGGCCGCCATTGCGCAGTTCGAAGGCTGTCCGCTCAAGCGCACCGCCCGCAACACGGTTTTCGCCCGCGGCAATCGCGAAGCGCGGATCATGGTGGTCGGCGAAGCGCCGGGGAAGGAAGAGGACGAGCAGGGCCAGCCCTTCGTCGGCCGGTCCGGACAATTGCTGGACCGCATGTTCGCCGCGATCGGGCTGGGGCCGGACGATCTGTATATTTCCAACATCCTGAACTGGCGTCCGCCCGGCAATCGCACGCCGACCCAGGAAGAGATCACGATGTGCCTGCCCTTCATCGAACGGCACATCGCCCTCAAGGCACCGGACATTCTCGTCGTCGCCGGCGGTATCTCCGCCCAGTCCCTGATGCGGACATCGACCGGGATCACCCGGCTGCGCGGCCAGTGGGGCGAGTATGCCCTGCGCGATGCGGCGGGCGAACCGACCGGCCGGACCATTCCGGTCCTGCCCGTCTTCCATCCCTCCTACCTGCTCCGGCGGCCACCGGAGAAGCGTCTGGCGTGGCAGGACATGCTGGCCCTGGAAGCGCGGCTTGCGGGCTAGATGCAGCACGCATTCCGTGTGCTGCCCTGTCAATGATTTGAAAACAGCGCCATGAATGCGACGATCGAGGGCCTGACCGGTGTGACCGGCAAGATCGGCGATGTCGTTCGCCTGATCGAGGCCATCGCCGACCAGACCAACCTGCTCGCACTGAACGCGACCATCGAGGCGGCCCGGGCCGGCGAGGCCGGCAAGGGCTTTGCCATCGTCGCCCAGGAAGTGAAGACGCTGGCCGGCCAGACCGCCCAGGCAACAGACGATATCGGCCACCAGATCCAGGACCTGCAGCGCACCATGACCGGCGCGGTGTCGGCCAACCCGGTCATCTCGTCCGCGATCGAGGACATCAATACCGCGTGCAATGCCATCGCCGCCGCCGTCACCGAACAGAGCGCCGCAACCAGCGAGATCGCCCGAAATGTCAACGAGGCCGCCGCCGGGACCGGCGAGGTTTCCAGCGGCATCGGTGTGGTTCACTCCGCCACCGAGTCCACCCAGGCCTCGGTCGAAACGGTGATCAGCTCGACCGACATCCTCCTGCGCCAGGAACGCAGCCTGAACGCGCTGCGAGACAATATCTCCAGCTTCCTGGTTGACCTGCGGAAGGTGGGCTGATCCGGCCCGCCTTCCACGTTTTTCAGGGCCCCTGAAAATTTGTTCTTGATTTGTTCTGGTCATGAGTCATAGTGCGCTCATGACCGAGCGCCCAGGTGGCTACGCCCTAAACGCCCCTCAGGCGGCCCCCTCTGCCGGATCCCCCACCGCCCCGGGGGCCGGCGTCCGGGGCCGGGGCGCTCGGTCTAACGCGTCCGGCCGGTACGAGGCCTTTGCCCGCGAAGCCTTCGATGACGGATGGACCGAGGCGGATGCGCCGGCGCCGCGCCTGGGCACGACGATCCTGAAGGATGCCTCGCGATCCATCGTCGCGACCAACCGCTCGCCCGACATCTCCTTCGACCAGTCGATCAATCCCTATCGCGGCTGCGAGCATGGCTGCATCTACTGCTATGCCAGGCCCAGCCACGCTTATTGGGGCTATTCGCCGGGCCTCGACTTCGAAAGCGTGATCTTCGCCAAGCCCGACGGACCGGCCCTGCTGGAGGCCTTTTTCAACCGTCCGGGCTATCGGCCCAAACCGATCGTGATCGGCGCCAATACCGATGCCTGGCAGCCGGTCGAACGCCGTCTGCAGCACACCCGCGAAATCCTGAAGGTCTTTGCCCGCTACCGGCACCCGGTCAGCTTCATCACCAAGTCAGCGCTTGTCCTGCGCGATCTGGACATACTCGGCCCGATGGCCGCCGATGGCCTCGCCAAGGGTGCGATTTCCGTGACCACGCTCGACCGGCGTCTGGCCCGGGACATGGAGCCGCGTGCGGCAGCGCCGCACCGGCGGCTCGACGCCATCCGGGGTCTGTCGGAGGCCGGCCTGCCGGTCACGCTGATGATGGCGCCCATTATTCCCGCCCTCAACGACAACGAGATCGAGGCGGTCTTCAAGGCCGGCGCCGAAGCGGGTGCCGTGAACGCCTCCTACGTGCTGCTGCGCCTGCCGCTCGAGATCAAGGACCTGTTCCGCGAATGGCTGCAGACGGCCCGGCCCGATGCGGCCGGACGCGTCATGTCGCTGATCCGCCAGATGCGCGGCGGGCGTGACTACGATCCGCAATGGGGCACGCGCGGCCGCGGCCAGGGCCCGCTGGCCGAACTGATCGTCAACCGCGTGCGCGCTGCCATACGCCGCTACGGCCTGACCGCACCGCGCACCGAACTCGACTTTTCCAAATTCGAACGCCCGCTTGGCTCGGCCGGCCAGCCGAGTCTTTTCTGAGCCGCGCTAGATCAGGCGCGGTCGCGCAGCAGGTCACCGCTGCCGCCATTGACCTGGTCGGCAATGGCCTGGCGCTGTTCGGCCGAGAAACTGTCGAAGCCGGGCACATGCCCGCGTGAAACCGGCCGCGAGACCAGGAAGCCCTGCAGAACGAGGTCGGGCTGGCAGCCCAGCGCGGCGAGCTCACCGAACGTCTCGACGCCTTCCACCACGACGCTGATGCCCAGCGCCCGCGCCAGATCGATCGTCGCCTGGACGATGATCTGCGCTTCGCGATCATCCTCGATCCCGGTGATGAAGGAGCGGTCGATCTTGATCTTGTCGAAGGGGAAGGTGCGCAGATAAGCGAGCGAAGAATACCCCGTCCCGAAATCGTCGATGGCCAGACGCACGCCAAGATCCTTCAGCGCCCGCATCACCTGCAGGGCCCGGTCCTCATCGTCGATCAGCACGCCCTCGGTAATCTCGACCACCAGCCGGCCCGGTTCGAGACCGGACGCCCGCAGCGCCTGCTGGACGCTGAGCACGAGATTGCCCTGGCGGAACTGCGCCGGGCTGACATTGACGGCAACCCGGCGGTCCTCGGGCCAGCCGACCGCTTCGCGGCAGGCCGCCCGGATCACCCATTCGCCCATTTTCAGGATCTGGCCGGTTTCCTCGGCGATCTGCACGAATTCCGCCGGCGAGACATAGCCCCGCTTCTCGTCATTCCAGCGCACCAGCGCCTCATAGCCGACAATGGCACCGTCGCCGAGGCGGACCTGGGGCTGGAAGTGAAGTTCGAGGAGTTCGTCCTCGATCGCCATGGCCAGATCGGCCTCCAGCAGGCGGCGCTCCTGCAGCATCCGGCCAAGCTGGGGATCGAAGCCGCGCACCTGGTTCCGGCCCTGCCCCTTGGCGTGATACAGGGCCAGATCTGCCTGGTTCATCAGCCGGTCCGGATCCTCGCCATCGAGCGGGAAAACCGTCGCCCCGCCGGACGCACTGACATTCAGCGTCAGCTGGTCGATGACCACCGGCACGCCGATATGGTCGACCACACGCTGCGCCGTGCCCAGCACCTCGTCATGACCGGACACATCCGGCAGCAGGACGGCAAATTCATCACCGCTCAGGCGCGCCGGGATCGCCTTGTCCGGCAGCGTGTCGAGCATGCGTTCGGCGACTGTTTTGAGCAGCGCATCCCCGGTCGCATGGCCATGAACATCATTGACTTCCTTGAACCGGTCGAGATCGAAAATCACCACCGCGACCATGGTGTCGTTCTGCCAGGCCTGCTCGATGGCGTCGTCGAGAGCCTCGCGGAAACGCAGCCGGTTGGGCAGACCGGTCAGGGTGTCATGGTGGGCCAGGTGGGTCATCCGTGCCCGTGCCCGCTCCTCCGCGGAGACATCCCGGAACACGAGGACGTCCGATGCCTCGCCGTTGAAATCGATCTTGCGGGCCCGCACCTGCACCGTCAGCCCACCGCCATTGCGGCCGCGCAGACGGCAGGTCACCGGCCGCGTGTCATCGATATCCGCCAGGGCTGAGATCGCCGCCGCGTCGAGCGCCAGCTTGCTGACGGGCATGTCAAGAAGATCGGCGCGACGCAGGCTGAGCATGTCGCAAAGCGGTTCGTTGACCTCGCGCACCAGGCCCTCGCGGACGACGGCGATGCCTTCGAAGGTCGCATCGGCCAGCGCCTGCAGACGCAGGGCCTCGGCCTGGCGGCGGGCACCGAGGATGACATCCAGCGCCGCTGCAGCCAGACCGACGCTGATCACGAAGACCACGGCAAGTGCCACGGTAACGGCCAGCAGTTTGGAAGAGACCGCGGCGTCGTAGAGCACGCCGGGAACGGACGGCACCAGCTGCATCGCCGACATCGCCGTGAAGTGCAGGCTCACCACGCCCAGCACCAGCAGAGCGCCCGCGCCCGCAAGCCCGGCAAGGCTGCGGACGCGGACCAGAAGCGTTGCGCTCAAGGCCGCAAACAGCACACCGGCCCCGATGGAAGCCAGCACCAGCGGTGCGTTCCAGACGATGTTTGCACCGACATTCATCGCGTCGATGCCCATGAAGTGCATGGTCGCGATCCCGGCGCCGACGACGGCCCCGCCCAGCGGGGCGCCATAGGCCTGCGGCATGCGCACGGCATAGGTCCAGCCGCAACTGGTCACGAAAATGGCGAGAAGAAGCGAGCCGACCGTGCCGAACAGGCCGTACTCGACCGGCACCGGCGCTTCATAGGCCAGCATGGACACGAAGTGTGTGCCCCAGATGCCGACGCCCGTGACGAATCCGGTCACGATCAGCCACAAAGACTGCCGGTCGTCCGGTGCCGACTGCCCGCGGCGCGCCATCCCGACGGCTGCAAAGGCCGACAAGGCGCACAAAAGGGCGGCAACCGCGACGAGCCGAAGGTCATGTTCGACCGTCACGCAATAAAAAACGCGATACACTCGGCGCCTCGAAGGATCTGCTTTGCCGATGACCCTCTCAGCAAAAGACAAGGATTGCCTTAACGCTGCGGACAACGCTGCAGATATGCTTGTCGCCGGTGTCGACGAGGCGGGCCGGGGGCCGCTGGCCGGCCCGGTCGTGACCGCCGCCGTCATCCTCGATCCGGCGCGGCCGATCGCCGGGCTGGGCGATTCCAAAGCGTTGACAGCACGCCGCCGCGAGGCCCTGGCCCGCGAGATCCGCGACAAGGCCTGGGTGGGGATCGGCATTGCCGAGCCGGCCGAGATCGACCGGCTGAACATCCTTCACGCCACGATGACAGCGATGGCCCGCGCTGTCACCCGATTGCCCGTGCGGCCCGACCGTGTGCTGATCGACGGCAATCGCGTGCCCGACGGCCTGCCCTGCCCGGCCGAGGCGATCGTGAAAGGCGATGCCCGTGAGCCGGCGATCGGCGCGGCCTCGATCATTGCAAAGACGCTGCGCGATGCCCTGATGGAAGAAGCCGCCCGGCGCTTTGCCGGCTACGGGTTCGAAAGCCACAAGGGCTATCCCAGCAAGCCCCACCGCGAGGCCCTGATGGCCCTCGGCCCCTGTCCGATCCACAGAACAAGTTATGCGCCGGTGCGCGAAGCCCTGCGAATCGCCGGGTTATCCCCAGATGCGGGCGACTGTGGAAAACTTGATTGATGCTTAACGGCCCGTTAGCCATAGACGCGGGAAAACTTCCCCTCGCAAGAACGAGTGGAGTGGCGTGTCATGGCAGAGTCCCGGATCGACCAGATTCTCGAGGGAGAATGCGTGGAAGTGATGAAGTCGCTTCCCGATGCGAGCGTCGACCTGGTGTTCGCCGACCCGCCCTACAATCTCCAGCTTGGCGGCGATCTGCACCGCCCGGACAATTCCAAGGTCGCCGCGGTCGATAATGACTGGGACCAGATCGGCGGGTTCGACGAGTACGACCTGTTCACCTGGGGCTGGATGGAAGAGGCGCGCCGCGTGCTCAAGCCGAACGGCGCAATCTGGGTGATCGGCAGCTATCACAACATCTTCCGCGTCGGGGGCATTCTCCAGGATGCCGGCTTCTGGGTGCTCAATGACATCATCTGGCGCAAGTCCAACCCGATGCCGAACTTCAAGGGCACGCGCTTCACCAATGCGCACGAGACCCTGATCTGGGCTGCCAAGTCGAAGGAGGCCCGCCCGACCTTCAACTATGCCGCCATGAAGGCGCTGAATGACGGCGTGCAGATGCGCTCCGACTGGACGCTGCCGATCTGTTCGGGCGGCGAGCGCCTGAAAGGCGCGGACGGCAAGAAGGCGCACCCGACGCAAAAGCCCGAAGCCCTGCTGCACCGGGTCCTGCTGTCGACCACCAATCCGGGCGACATCGTGCTCGACCCCTTCTTCGGCACCGGCACCACCGGCGCCGCCGCCAAACGCCTTGGCCGCCACTTCATCGGCATCGAGCGCGATCCGGAGTATCTGGACGTCGCCCGCGCCCGGCTGGCCGCCATCACGCCGGCCTCGACCGAAGCGCTGAACGTCACCCAGTCCAAACGCGCCCAGCCGCGTATTCCCTTCGGCGCCCTGGTCGAACGCGGCCTCGTAAAGCCCGGCGACACGCTCTACTGCCCCAAGGGCCGTCATTCGGCGCGTGTGCGGGCCGATGGCACGCTGATCGCCGGCGACCGCGCCGGCTCCATCCACCAGGTCGGCGCCCAGCTGCAAAGCGCCCCGTCCTGCAATGGCTGGACCTACTGGCACGTCCGCACCAAGCAGGGCCTCGCCCCGATCGACATCCTGCGCGCCGAAGTCCGCGCCACCCTGGACAGCTGAGTTCTCGCCCATCCCGCTCTGTTTTCCCCGGCCCCCGTGCCGGGGCCTGGAGGAGCCTGCGCCTGAAACGCCGCCAGCCCCCGGAATAAATCCGGGGAAAGCGGCTCGGTGCTCTTCTTCCCCACCTTGTGGGGAAGTGGGCCCTCCATAGCCTTGGCGAAGGAGGGGTCGAAGGGGCCGGCGCGAAGCGCCGGG
>MDSZ01117610.1_pt1 | contig 35080 bp, 33 predicted proteins | sample 811201 | NCBI WGS metagenome assembly MDSZ01 (sample SAMN05326647, study PRJNA326480) | marine metagenome | isolation source: seawater | place: Indian Ocean: North | collected 2010
CAACATGACGAACCCCTGCTTGACGGCATGCCTCATACACTTCGGTCATACGTCCGTGAGACACATTTCGCTCACCACGAATCATCACGACCGTATCCGATGTGTCAGAACATCGCTCAGCTAATCGCTCACCGAGAGCGTCAATGTTTAGGTTTTCTGCTCCCAGTCGAAGCTGACCAGATGACTGAACTTCAACAATCTCTGGCTGCGTTACTGCAACAGCGGTTGCATGATCTGCAGACGGTAAGTCGAGATTAAATGCTCTCTCATCGGCGGAAAACTTCGTTGCACACATAAAAAAAATAGTGAGCACAAGAATCACATCGATCATAGGAGTCAGATTTGGTGAAAGCGATTCCTCATCGGTGCCAGATATCAATGGCATAGCAGACCCCCTTTAGCTCAGGCAGCAACCCGACGATGCCCATCACCCACAGACTCCAAGGCGATTTCATTGATTACTTGCTGGCAAGATTCATCGAGTCGCATTGCCAAACGATCCACCCGACTGGTGAAAAATGAATACAACACCATTGCCGGTATCGCAACAAGCAGGCCCATCGCAGTTGTGATCAGAGCCTCTCCAAATCCACCGGCGAGCATATCAGGGCGTCCCATCGCACCTGCTGCTACGACATCATTAAAGGAACGAATAAGCCCAAATACTGTTCCAAGTAACCCCAAGAGTGGGGCAATGGTCGCCACACCATTGAATACTCGACGATATCGTCTCAGTTGAACCACTTCTCGTTCACAAGCATCAATGGCTGACTGCTCGATCTCCACCGCTGGACGCCCCCAACGCCGGACTGCAGCAGCAAAGACTCTCGCCACGGGACTACCACTCGCCTCACAGGCATCGATTGCTTTTTGTCGGGAGAATTCTCCAGACTGGAGTTGCTCAACAAAACGATCAACAAACATCCGTGGAACAACTCGATTTGTTCGGAGGCTCACGGTTCGTTCAATGCCAAAGACCACCAGGGCAAATGAACACCCAATGAGTGGGACCATCAGGAAACCTCCTCCAAAAATGGTTGAAAGAAGGCTTCCTTTTCCAATACTCCGAGCAGCAGGCGTATTGACTCCTGTCACCACAGATGATGGCTCACGAGAAGCAGTCGTATCAGCCGCTGCCATACGAAGGTCAGTTCGTCGCTCTTGCGTGGACGAGCCATCAGTTGACGAAATAGCAGAACCTGCCCATGCTCGAGTCTGTTGTGCTCCTGCTGAATCCTGCAAGCACACAGTAAGCGCAATCGCAGCAAGTGCGACAAGCGGTACTGGGAAGAGCGCTATCCATCGCTCCATAATCGGAATCCATTCCTTTGTGAAAGCATATCAATGTGACCATTAGACTCGATCACTCGCCCCCTGATCTGCCTTCTAGATATCTATATCTAAGATCGAACAAAGAAATGGATCTAGGCAAGTTTTCTGATCAAGCCGTCCGCTACCCTTACAACCGACATATTCCGCAGGAGAGGGCAACGTGCTTCACTCTCGACAACAGGTTATGCACAACAACACGTTGCAGAGAGAAAAACAGCAAACGAGGTTCTACCAAAGATCAATCTAGAACTGAGCATCTGCACCCGTATCAAGATCTCCCACCATGTGAAGATGGTCGTGATCGATGTAGACAACTTCCTGCGTATCTTCATCTACCACTGTATACGGCACAGGCCAGCCAATTCGCTTGATTTCTTGAAAGTAGACCGTGCACTTATAGTGAGCATGATGCAGTTGAGCTGGCCCAACGAGTGGATAATGCCGTGGGGGATCAACGTAGTCAGAAATCTTGTGCTTGGTAATACGTACATTATTGCGCTGTATTTCGTACAAAAATGGCCAATTCCCCTGAACAGGCCTTGCTTTTTCTAGGGCTCGCATCACTTCATCATCGCTTGGCTCATCAAGTGCTTCATGGGGGGCACCGGGAGGAATGGGTCCGAGCACGGGGGCTCGTTCGTACCGCTCATAGTTCCAAAAATGGTCCTCTCGACTTTTCTGCATGTAAACAGGGATCGGAAGAGGCACTGCTAAAGGACCGACGTTGGGACCTGAAGAAGTCAGCCAAAAGCAACCAGATTGCGATACGAATGTCGTAACCACGAACAGTGCTAACATGCTGAAACGTGTACCGGCCGACATGGCAAACTCCTCACATTCGCAGATAAATGACGGCCGAATACAACGACCGTATGGATACTATCGGTCACAACACCTGGAGAACTTGTGCGTTTTTCAAGCCATGGACATTTGGGCAGGCTCTGGGCTTCAGGAAAACAAGCCAGACTGAACTTCGCGTCACCTCATGCAAAAAAAAACACCCTCTTGAGACCAAGAGGGTGTTCGTCATTGTTGTTATTCAGATTTCGTTTATCGATGATGACTGTGGACATGGCGATCATCAAAGTCCACATACCACCACCCATCATCCCACTCCAAAGAAACCCGTCGCCAACCGAGAGGAACCTGAGGATACGGATAGAAGGGACCAATATAGGGCCAGGCTGTTGGCGAATACTGAGTCGGATACTGCAGAGCAGCATAGTTTGGATTCGCAGCATAACTTGGCCATGCATAATTTGGCATGTTTGGTCCACCACCCCGTACAGGAACAGCGGGCATACCAACACCAGTAGTTCCCATTGGGACAGGATGCCCTGAAGCACCGCCAGACGCCGGCGTTGGCATCATACTTGCGTCGGGCATTGCTTGGCTTCCCTCTGTGATCTTCATGGAACCTGGAACGACGCGAACACTTCCGCCGTAATCAGCGTATTCTTGAGGGCCAGGCAGAACCATTGGCTCACCATAGCCGGTCGACCGAACGCCTGAACGATTCATTCTCGCAGCCATTCTCATTGGCAAAGGGCGTCCTCCTTGCGGTGACAACGCCTGCCTGAACTGTGGAACCAGCTGCTTTTGTGGTGACTCTTGTTTCAGCGACGGATATTGTGCCTGACTCACTGCTTCCTGTCCCTGCGTCAGCTGGATTATGCCTGCAACATCAGTGTCGGGTATTTCCGCATTCGCAAGCTGCACAGGATCTCTTGGCAGATCTTTTGCGTCAGAACCAGGAGCTTGTTCAGGTCCCGTTCCCATACCGATCAACGTTCGCATTGAATCAGGCAATGCGAACAAGCTTTGACTCTTTGAGGACTCTTTCGATGGAGAGTCTGCGTTAACTGAGAGCCGATTTACGACTCGTTCAACTCCAAGCGTCTGCTCTGCTATGGCAACAGCGGTTTGCAGTTGATCAAGACTGGCTAACGTACCCTCTAACCAGACGGTACCGTTTTTTGCTTTTACACTGACTCGATATCCCTTCAACATGCCAGAATTTCGCAACGACTGAGCAACAGAATGGGCCAATTCATCTTTTCCGAGATCAGAAATACCGACCGGCTGATTCACCACGTGCCGCATCCCAAGAGGCTGAACTCCAGACTTTTGCATCCCACCGACTAAAGACTGCCTAAGAATTCGCCTCGACGGTCCACCTGCAGTCTTTCCTTGCGGGCCCTGCTGCGAAACTGACAACTGATCAACGACGCGTTCAACGCCTGATGTCTTCTTTGCAACAGCTAAAGCAGCCTGCTGTTCCTCTGGCGTGGCCGCACCCGAAAGCCACACCGTCGGCCCGAGAGCCTTTACTGAAATAGATGCACCCTGTAGATCAGGCGATGCATCAATCTGTGACGTGACACGTGCAGCAAGATCATCAGCGAAACTATTCGCTACAAGAAACAACGGCGTACTGAATGCTAGTAACAGCCGAAAAGAGCGGATCAAAGTCAACATGCCTAGCTCCTTGGAAACAAAACACTGGCACTCCGGCGCATCGCACCTTCTCACCATATTTGTTGTTCGGCATAAGCAGTGTCTGAAGGGGAGTTTTTTTCCGATTCTTCGGACCGTGCGGCCAAGATACTTTGACGGCGCAAGAAAGGCAATTTGAGCAAGGCTGCCTACACTGCCGATTTTGGATCAACAATGGAAATCATGGTCATCAGAACAAGTGTTACCGCACACATGGCACCCGAATCCGGACCATACTGCAGACAAAACCCACTGAGCCCACCGACAACGCCGAGAGCCAAAAAGCATAACCAATGCCCTATTCGTTCCCTTGGCGTACCTTCTACTAGACGTGACCATATGGCTGCTATAACCCCAAGCACTTGAACGACACCGACGGCACATAAAACAGGACTTACATTTCCAATCGCAGAGGGCATAGCTGTTCCTCATCCTTCAATCAACAAACCAAAACGCGAAGCAGACAGTAGCGACGAGTAGCTGACCCTGCAAACCCATTCGAAACGGCAAAAAAGCTACCAAAACTCCCTACTTGCCCTCAATCAAGGACTCCAGTTTCCTCTCAAGATCAGTGATCACCAAATTGCGATCCACAACGTTCCCTTTGCTATCAAGAAGAATCATTGTTGGCAATGTGAGCACTCCCAAATCCTCTGCTAAACGTCCATCCAAACCACCCGACTCATGAAGTTGAGGCCACGGCATTGGTTTTTCAGAAAGATATGACTCCAGTTGCTTCGCATCCGAATCAAGCGTGATCCCAATGACACGAAATCGTGTTGGTCCATACTTCGAATACAGCTCCCTGATTGTTGCAATGTCGACTTTGCAAGGTTCACACCATGTGGCCCAGTAATGAACAAGCACGGGCGTACCTTGCAAATTTCCCACCACTACACTTTTCCCATCCATAGCTCTTCCCTCAAGTTGCAAGGGCTTGCCATCCAGCTGGAGCCTTCTTGCAGCCCCGCGGGCTTTTCTCGCCGACGCTGAATCAGGAAACCGCTCAACAATCGTCTCATAACGTTCAATGGCATTGTCCTCTCGCCCTGAAAACTCATCCGCTATTCCCATTTGAAGCATGGCCTCAGCAGAATCCGGGGCAGAGGGATAATCAGCAACAAATTTCTCAAGCTCTTCGAGCCACATAGACTGTACGGATTCGATATCTGCTCCAGGCTCCTGCATTCTCGCTGCATATCTGGCAGACGCGAGTCGGAATAAAGTGAATGCAGAAAGTGATTCATCGACTTGAACAGCCAACGCCAGCTTTTCAAGTTTTGAAATTCCAGAAGGCAGACTCCCATCCTGGACACCCGCAGCTAAAGTCTCAGCATACTGACGAACCCAAAAAGCTTTGTCTGCTTCGCTCGATGCGGCCACAACCTGACCAAGAAGGTCTGCTTGCTCTTCAGCCAAAGGCTGTCTCGCCTCAAAAGAAGCTGAAGAGAGCCTACCTTCGATCGCCTGCAGTTTTACCAAAAGTGGCTTGAGTCGTGCATCTTCTTGGGGGCCGAGCGATGCAGCCGGGCCATCAAAGCGAGGCGCAAAAAATGCCTGTGGCTCTGTAATTTCACCAGAAACTCCAGGCAACTGCGGCGCGTCAACGGGCCTCCAGGCATCGCCAAAACGAACCAGTGACCCAACATATACCTGCCCACCTACACCAGCAGTATCAACGAGTGCAACGACATTATCGTGGGCAACAATATCCTTGACACACCCATCACTGCCAGCAGGAATAACTCCCGGACGCATCGACAGCATATTATTCCAAAGTGTCTGTGCTCCTATTTGCTTCTGGACTTGAGCGAGTCGAGAAAACTCTGAAGCAGCTCTCGAAACTCTTGATGTGACATCTTTCAACAGATTCCCATCAAACCCAGCCTTCTCGATCTCTTCCTCACTTGGAAGCAACATCGCAAATCTAGATGTATCTTGAAGACGGAAGGCAGCAACAATTTCTAACGTTACCTCTTCTGCAGAAATCATCTTCCAAGCATCCAGCACTCCATCTTCATCACGATCAAAACCCCAACGGCTTCCTGCTGTATTAAACCATCGAGCTTCGTCTGCTTTTGCATTAAAATCCGAGTCAATATCCCGATACACCTCGAGACCATTTTTGAAGAAACTCCATTGATCAACAACACGATCACCGTTTGTATCGGCGAACACTCGCAGGACCTGCCCACGGTCATCCCGCACGACCCAGGCCGTTACGTCTCCACGCTTCTCCATTTTCACAGTCGCCCGAGTGATGCTCTCTCCAGAGGGAATGTCATAATCGATATCCTGATTTTTCTGATGTGGCTTGAGCCCCAAGGCATACTTCACTGTTGGCTGAGCGATCGATACGCGTGGCAATAGCAGAAAAACACAGAAACCGACAAAGAAAGAAACAGGCGTTATTGATAAATAGGGCGTATGTCGAGCGATCATCTAAAACTCCCTTGATGGAAAAAACACCCGTACAACCTAATGCAGAACCCAACGATACGTCAGCATCATTTTCAACAAAAGATTTGCATCGTGTTATTCATTTCTTGCATTTGCGGCCAATCCGGTCCCGGAACCTCGCCTGAATCAGGCTGATCTGAACAGTGGATTGCAGCATGACCACGGAGGCCAGTGCACGTGGGAGAGATGAAAACCTTACAAAAGAAAACGTTCTGGACGGCCTGAATCACTATGCGTTGCCATCCACATAGACGGGTCGCTCAAAGCACACTGGGCAGATCCTCCATAAGACACTTTCAGATCAAAAGCCGATACCCATCTCAATATCAATAAAATGACTGTAGCCCATGGCGTGTGTTCAGTGTCCCTGAAGCAATACTTCTGGTGGAGCTGGATGATCCATTTTCCACACCACGCTCACTTGTACTGTTTCACTTTTGCAACCAAGCATATCCCATCATGAAACGAGCAGATGATTTCAGTGCATAGACTTTGAGGAGCTGACTTCTCGGAGACTTTCTTGGAGAACTCTATTATTCCGAACAAAGAGGCTGCAATCATACGCCATGTCACCTGCAGCATGCCATGCCCTCTGGCATTACGATGTTGGTCAAAATTCAATCTGATCACACGGCAACGGCAGGGCACCCATGCATGGTGTTTCTCATGAATCTCAGTCATCGGCAAACCATTTGCTAGAGAACAAGATCCGATCCTGGTCGGCTGCAAGGCACTGAGAGGCATCTTGGTGATTTTCGGCGATGACATCAATCATCAGCCCACAGGCTCTTCCTTGGTCCGTGAACTGATCCGTGAGAACCCGAAAAAGTTGCAAAACCTTGCATAATCAGCAAACGGGTTGTATGGTTCTGAGGCTTGCTGTTCATCGTGACTGACGTTGTTTCCGGCAAACGCGCGCGTAGCTCAGTTGGTTAGAGCGCTACCCTGATAAGGTAGAGGTCCCAAGTTCGAGTCTTGGCGCGCGCATCACCCTATTATGGGGACGTAGCTCAATTGGGAGAGCACCGCCTTTGCAAGGCGGGGGTTGTGGGTTCGATTCCCATCGTCTCCACTTTATTTTTGTTCAATCGTCAGACTATTTTGACCCGTTGTAGAAACATATTTCCTTTTCAACATCTTTTGAATCTGACCAAACCACTATCCGCCCCTTTCTCTCTCATTCCCTCCTGAACGCCGTGGAGTAACTTCCCACTGGCCCTCTATGCCAACCGCGTCCGTTGAATCATCCGTCTCTACCGTGCGACGCCCTGACATACGAAATGTGGCTATCATTGCCCATGTTGATCACGGAAAGACAACTCTTGTCGATTGTTTACTACGGCAGAGTGGTCAGTTTCGAGCAAGCCAACTTACTGGTGAGCGAATCCTTGATTCCAATGACCTCGAACGGGAACGTGGCATCACAATCCTCTCCAAAAATATTGCTGTCATGTGGAAGGATGTGAAAATCAATTTGATTGATACCCCTGGCCACGCTGATTTCGGTGGTGAAGTTGAGCGAGTCCTTCGTATGGCCGACGGTGCTCTTGTACTCGTTGATGCTGCCGAGGGCCCAATGCCCCAAACACGCTTTGTTCTCTCCAAGGCGTTGGAGGCACGACTCCGACCGGTTGTTGTTGTCAATAAAATTGATCGTCCTGACGGAAGGCCACTTGAAGTTCTTGATGAAATTCTCAGTTTGTTCCTTGAACTTGGCGCCGACGACGACCTTGCTGATTTTCCTTATGTATTTGCATCAAGCCGGGAAGGCTTTGCGTCGGATGACCCGACTGTCCGCGAAGGGACAATGGAGCCCCTCCTTGATCTCGTCCTAAGAGAAATACCAGGGCCGTTAATCGAGCACAATGCTCCCCTCCGAATGCTTGTCACAACACTCGACTGGTCTGACTATGTAGGACGAATTGCGATCGGCAGGGTTGAGTCAGGTTCCATTAATAAAAACCAAGTTCTTCTACGTTCAACTTCAGATGATGTACTTGTGCCTGCAAAGGTGACGGGCTTGCAGGTTTTTGACAAGCTTGGCCGGGTCGATTCCGAAGAAGCCACCGCTGGTGATATTGCAGCAGTAAGTGGTATTGAAAAAGTTGAAATTGGTGACACGCTTTGTGATGCATCAGACGCCAGACCACTCCCTCGCCTGGCCGTTGATGAGCCCACGCTGAGCATGGTGTTTGGAATCAACTCCTCACCTCTTGCTGGAAAATCGGGGAAATACCTTACAACTCGCCATCTCCGCGATAGACTCAATAAGGAACTCGAGAGAAACGTAGCACTCCACGTTGAACCAATTGCTGGTACGGACAACTTCGCTGTCTCGGGTCGAGGGCTGTTGCATCTATCCGTTCTCATTGAAACGATGCGACGAGAAGGATTTGAAATATCTGTTGGCAAACCACGAGTCATTTTAAGAAAGCAGGAAGGGAAAACTCTTGAACCTTTTGAGACGTTGGTTGTAGAAGTACCTCACGATAACCTTGGCCCTGTCATGGAGCTAACGGGTGCACGTCGCGGACAACTATCACACATGGGAAATCGGGGCAACTTTGCCCATGCTGTTTTCTCTATTCCTGCTCGTGGCCTTATCGGCCTTCGAACACGAATTCTCAACGCAACACAAGGCACGGCCATCATCCACCATCGATTTGAAGAATGGCGAGACATGGAGAGCGATATCGTTGGACGAGCAAATGGCGTGCTTGTCTCAATGGTTTCCGGAAAGGCCGTTGCATTTGGACTCGACGGGCTACAGGAGCGTGCAGAACTCTTTATTGGACCGGGTGATGAAGTCTATGAAGGCATGATTGTTGGCGAAAATGCACGAAATGACGACATGACTGTCAATCCAACGAAGGAAAAGAAACTCACAAACATGCGAGCATCAGGAAGTGACCGTAACATCTTGCTTAAACCTCCTCGCCAGATGTCGCTTGAAGAAGCCCTCGAATACATCGAAGATGACGAATTAGTAGAAGTTACACCTGCCGTTATCCGGCTTCGGAAAACACTTCTTTCTGAGCATGACAGAAAGCGCCAAAGCCGAAAAAAAGAGCTTCCAGTCAAGCGATAGACTCGAAGCAGCCGAAGATCTATACTCTTTAGCTTCGCTCATAAAACACTTTAGGAATGTTTGGAGATACATGGTAAAGCTTACAGTCCGTGAACGAGAAAGTATTCAAGAAGCAGTTCGTCGCTTCCGCAAACTGGTTGAACGCAGTGGCATAAAAAAAGAGATGAGAAAGCGAGAATTTTTTGAAAAGCCTAGTGAGACAAAGCGTCGAGCTCGTCTCCGTGCTGAGCGCAGAACAAAAAGAAACCGCCTCCTTGGTGTTTAGTTTTTCCAGTCAAGCCCGACATCGATCCACGGGGCATGGTGGGTCGGCCAACCAGAACTAATACGGTCGACTCCTGTTCGAGCAATTGCACCAGCCGTCTCAGGCCGAACGCCACCTGAGGCTTCTAAAATTGCTTTGTGTGGAGACCGATCACGCATGGCTACTGCTTCTGCCATCATTGCAGGCGTCATGTTGTCAAGCAAAACAATATTGGCACCCGCCTGCAGCACTTCCGTGAGGGAATCCAGTTCGTCAAGTTCCACCTCAACAACCATGTTATCTGCACGCTCAGGCGAAAACGCCTGCGCAATAAAGGATTTTGCCTGACGTACCGCGTCACCTGGGCCTTTACCTGTGTTCGCAAGTGCAGCAAGATGGTTGTCCTTGATTAGAATGGCATCGTACAAACCAAGACGATGATTCCATCCTCCTCCCAAACGTACCGCAAGTTTATCGAGAAGCCGCCAGCCGGGTATGGTTTTACGTGTATCGAAAATCTGACACGTTGTACCATCTACAGCATCAACGAGTCTTTTCGTCGCAGAAGCTACGCCAGACATTCTTCCAAGGAGGTTGAGGATCACCCGTTCAGTCGCCAAGACACTTCTTGTTAGCCCAGCTATACGGGCCACCACGGTTCCATCAGAGACAGGCATTCCATCCGAAACCTCGGGATGCCATTCCACGTCGAATTCTGAAACATCAATAACAACACGAGCAGCTTCTAAACCAGCAATCACTCCCTCATTTCTGACAACAACATCAAGTGTGCAAGCAGCACTGGCTGAAACCAGCCCGACAGAGGTCCAATCACTCTCATACCCCAAGTCTTCAATAAACCATCGAGCGGCCTCTTTCGCAACGTGTTCGGCCAGCGCGGAATTCCACTCGACCTGATGAAACGAGATATTCTTCGGGTTTTTGGACTGGTCCATGAGATTCATCGCATTTGGACTGTTTTGTTTACTACTATAGAGGAATGAATCCTACGTCCACTCAGCATAATCCAGTATCCCCATTCACGCAGGCTTTTGTTGCCATAGCCATCTTTATGGGCCTCATGTCAACCGTCTTCTGGTTGACCAAGACCAGTACCAGGGGCGTTGTAGATTATGATGCACCTCCTCATGCCTTCATTCATTTCACTGCCGACATTAACACTGCCGACGTTGCTGAATTATCACAAATTCCCGGTCTTGGACCGACCCTTGCTTCAAGAATTATTCACCACAGAACAACCTTTGGTGAATTCTCATCACATGAAGCACTTGTCAACGTACCAGGCATCGGCCCCTCAACACTTTCAAAAATGAAACCGTACTTAAGATTCATTGGCACGTCCACTCCTCCTCCAGATAATCTTTCTTCAAGCGTGTCAGACCCAACGCCATGACATCCTCATCTTCAATGTTTGAACTTGTATCTCCGTACAAGCCGGCTGGCGATCAGCCTCAGGCTATTGACAGCCTTGTTCAAGGAATAGACGAAGGGAAATCCTCTCAGGTTTTGATGGGAGTGACCGGATCGGGAAAGACTTTCACTATGGCAAATGTAATCGCTCGTAGCGGGCGACCAACTCTTATTCTCTCCCACAACAAAACACTTGCAGCCCAACTCTATGCCGAATTTCGTGATTTTTTTCCTCACAATGCGGTGCATTATTTTGTGAGTTATTACGACTACTACCAGCCTGAGGCCTACATTCCTCAACGAGACATCTATATTGAAAAAGATGCTGCCATTAACAAAGAAATTGATCGATTACGGCTCGCCGCCACAAGTGCACTCGTCAGCCGTCGTGACGTAATAGTTGTTGCGAGTGTTTCTTGTATTTATGGTTTAGGTTCGCCAGAAGATTATCGTGCGATGGTCGTCCGTCTCTCGAGCGGCATGCAACGAACGCGAGATGAGCTCCTTGAGCAACTTGTGTCTGTTCACTACGAAAGAAGTGATATGACACTTGAACGAGGCAAATTTCGTGTTCGTGGTGATTCCGTCGAAATCTGGCCTCCATATGATGAACTCGCCTGCCGCATTGAGTTCTGGGGAGACACCATCGAATCTATGGCAATTACTCACCCGACCAGTGGAGAAGTTGCGGCACGCAAGGATGAAATGTACTTCTATCCTGCTCGACACTTTGTTATGCCAGAAGACCGAATTAAGGCAGCAGTCGGTGAAATACGTCGGGAACTCGAGGAACGGCTCGACGAGCTCAAGAGCCAAGGAAAACTACTCGAAGCTCAACGCCTGGCTGCACGAACCAGATTTGATATCGAGATGCTCCTTGAAGCTGGTTTTTGTCCTGGCATAGAGAATTACTCCAGACCTCTTTCCGGGCGAGCTCCAGGCAGCACACCAGAAACACTTTTCAATTACTTTCCGAAAGAATTTCTTTTCTTTGTAGATGAATCTCACGTAACAGTACCTCAGGTTCGTGGAATGTATGCTGGAGACCGAAGCAGAAAACTTACACTTGTTGACCACGGATTTCGGCTTCCGTGTGCACTTGATAATCGTCCACTCAAGTTTGAAGAGTGGGAAGAGAAACTCAACCAAACGATCTATGTTTCGGCGACGCCAGGGAACTGGGAATTGGAGCGGACCCGTGGTGAGGTTGTACAACAGGTCATTCGTCCAACAGGATTGCTTGATCCCGTGATTGACATTGTCCCAGCTCGCCAACAAGTCATTCACCTGTCAAAAGAAATCGACAAAACTATTGCCACTGGCCAGCGGGTGCTTGTTACAACGCTTACAAAGAAACTTGCCGAAGATTTATCTACTTACTTTCAAGAACGCAATGTACGCTGCAAATGGCTTCACAGTGAACTTGATGCCTTTGAGCGGGTGGAACTACTTCGTGACTTACGTGAGGGGAAGTTTGATGTTCTGGTAGGTGTCAATCTGCTTCGTGAAGGACTCGATCTGCCCGAAGTCTCACTCGTGGCTGTCCTTGATGCTGACAAAGAAGGATTCCTACGGAGCGAGACATCCTTGATGCAGACAATCGGACGATCAGCACGCAATGTTAATGCACGTGTCATTCTCTATGCCGATTCCATAACAGAATCGATGCGATTGGCCGTCAATGAAACGCAACGACGACGAACGCTTCAGGAGGCATACAATCAAAAGCATGGCATTACACCTGAAAGTGTGAGAAAGGAGATTCGGGCAGGGATCGAAGCCGAGGCAATTTCTCGCGCAAAAGCCTTTGAAGCAGTCGGGCAGGGACGGGAATCCCAACGCCGCCAGGCAGAACTCATTGAACAACTGGAGACTGATATGATGCAGGCTGCTGCGGAGCTGGACTTTGAATGTGCTGCCCGCATCCGGGACGAAATCGCACAACTAAAAGACGGGAATGGTCGCAAGAGGATTAGTAAAAAAACACGTCGATCCAACCGAAGTCGTGGTGGTCGAATTCCACGGCCAAAGCAAACCTAACTAATGCGCCGATCATGGAGAGACGATCGCAGCCTGTCACCAAACGCTCTTAAGAAAATGCTGTACCGCATCGCTTTTGACCATTGCAACGAAACGTTCCATAAAAAGCCTTCGACACACGGTCCCATTTAATAGTCCACGTGTCGTGTCCCTAAATGGCAAGACAATCAGGCAGCTTTTTTTAAGGGCTCGCCAGTTCTGCTGAGTGATCGACCCAATCGACGCCCCTTCGCCCTCGATGTTTTGGCAGCCGAACCCTCAATCGTTGCTGAACCAGATCTGGGCTCTGCAACCCGTTCTCTCAGAGAAGCGGCAAGCGCCGGACCAAAGTCTTCTCCTTGATTTCTCACTCCTACATCATCAACCGCATCGGCCAGTCCCAAGACAACAGCCTGACGAACACCCTCGCGAATCCACTCAAAAAAACCCATTTTCCCCTCAACAAGGTAGGTCGCTGGTTGATTCCAGTCATCGACACTCTGGACACTTATTCGTGTATATCGACAGACCACACATGGAAAAACAACTGTGATAGCCAAATGTCAAGTTTGGACCTTTAGGTCAAGTGTTCAGCCCCAAAACACTCCTTGCAGACTTTACAAGGGCTTTCTTCGAACACACATGAGACAGATATCATCGCTGCGAACTTGGCCAGCGGCATGGCGGTTCACATCTGCCAAAACCCCACGACCGATATCCTCAGCTGTCTTCAAATCCTTATGAAGAGTCTCTGTCAGCCGTTCTGTGCCGTAACAATTATGTTTGTGATCCATTGCTTCACTGATTCCATCGGTAAATAAAATCAGCGTTTCACCGGGATGGAGTTCCTCATGGCAACTGGTGTACTGAGCACCTCCATCAACACCCAAGGGCAAGCCTGCCTCCTCAGCACTAATTTCTCGCACATTACCGTCAACATCACGAATCAATGCTGGAAGATGTCCTGCATTTACCAGTGTGACTCGCCCTGATTGGGGTTCAAGAACGGCAACAATAAGTGTTGCAAATCGATCATCCCATCCGCTCCTTAAGAACGCTTCGTTAATGCGGGACACTGCAACAGCAGGGTCAGATTCACTTGCAAGACAGTACCGAACATCTCCCGACAGACTTGCCATCATTAAGGCAGCCGAAATCCCTTTGCCACAAACGTCTGCCATTACAGTTGCGATAGCACCACCAGATAACGGAACATACGAAAAAAAATCTCCGCCAACACGCTGGGCTGGTTCATAGAAATCGAAGACTTCGTACCCATCGATTACTGGCGGTTTTGTTGGCAACAAACCCTGCTGAACTCGATGCGCAAGTTCGAGATCTCGTTTGAGTTGTTCTTGTCCGATTCGCTCATCATGCGCGACAGCCTGCTCAATGACTTGTGCTGCGTCTCCTGCGATGCCTGCAAGAACTTCGAGGTCTTCTTGCTCAAATCGCTTGGTCGCATCCTGCGAGTCAACGTGTACAACGCCCAAGACATCCCCATCACTTCGCATCACAGGCACACACATCACGGAACGAATTTGACAGTCCACAACGCTGTTGCTTGAATCAAAACGACTATCACTTGAAGCATCAGCTGATAACACTGCTCTCCTTGTCTTCACGACATTGTTGAGCAATGACAAACTAAGCTGCAACGGTCCCCCCTCAGGATTTTCTTTATGTCTGCTCGCTCGAAGAACTAGCCGCTCTGACTTAGGATCCATCAACAACACAAAGCCTCGCTCAGCTTGGGAAAAAATCTCAAATAGCCCATCGAGCATTCTTGGGAGCACCTCATCGACAGACAACGATCCTGCCATTGCACGTCGTAGCCCTACAACTGCTCGCAAATGAACTTCTGATTGTTCTGCGGGCTCTACATTGTCTGAAAGCCCCCGCATGTCGACTTGCGACAAAATGTGTGAGTTATTTATGTCTGACTCTACTACGTCTCCTTGGTCTGTTCTCGAACCTGAACTCAGTACTGTTGCGCCCGTCTGACCACTTTCTTGAAAGTGAATTCTCTGATCACAAATCACAAGTTCATCACCATCTTGTAACCGAAGCCGCGACGTTAATTTATTTCCATTGACTGTTGTTCCATTGCGACTTCGCAAGTCCTCTACAAAAAAATCATCTTCTTCCTGTGTGATAGCGGCATGCTGGCGACTCACGGAAGAAATATCGAGGACAACATCACACGCAGGGTGCCGACCTATAACGACGCGAGGACTCGAGAGAGCAACACGTTGCCCCGAACGATTACCGGAACGAAAAATGAGTTCAGCCACAGAAAATCTCCTTGGAACACACTCTGTATGGTAACAGGCAATTCAAGGTGCGATTGCCCCGCCGTCTTTTGCACGGTAATCTGGTGATTTCTCCGAAAGATGGGGAATGGTGTAACGGTAGCACGACTGGCTCTGAACCAGTTAGTCCAGGTTCAAATCCTGGTTCCCCAGTTCACTTTTGTCACAACATTATTGTCTTTATTGATGTGTCGCTGATTGTTTCGCGAAGGGATCATTCCACACCATGCCTGCATCCCCTGTTGGAGACGCAATAGCGTGGGCGTCTCGAATTATGGCAATTGGTTTCGTAATGTTTCTACCAAGCGTGGCAGGGAACTGGCTTGACGATCGGTTCGATATGTCATTCCTTGGAGCGAGTGGCCTTATTTTGGGATTTATTGTTGGTCTCATCTGGCTCATTCAATTATCAAAACAGAATCATGACGAGCGAAAATCATAGTAGAACCCAACAAACGGCGGCTTTTCCGAAAGGCACCTTTATAGGGCTGGCTGTGTTGGTCTCTGTTCTTGTTGCAGCTGTACTACTTGCAGATTATTTTGGTGACAAATCTCCTCCATATCGACGTGCGATTGCACTCACTGGAATGATCTGTGGTATTGGGTCAGTCACGGGCTGGCTTGTTTCCAGAATACCATTTCAGACAGCCGGAATAGCACTCTCAACTGGTCTTGCTGGAGTATTTTTTAGGCTCTCAATGCCGCTTGCCATGCTCGTCTGGCTGCAGTCAGAAGACTATGGATTCCGTCAGTCAGGCGCGTACGGACTCCTAGCTTTTTTTTACCTCATTCTGCTGGCAACAGACATCATTCTGAATATTATCTGGTCAAGGAAAGCGACTCATTCTCGCAAAAAAATCGCTGTGAATTGACGTTTTCTCTGACATACCGCACACTCTGGGCCTAGGTCGTTTGAAATAACGTTCTTCCTTCCTTTGAAATTGCCATTCCATGGCCGACCATAACCCGATTTACCATCTCAAAGACAGCTACTTCTTTGAAGTTCCAAAGGCGATGTGGCGTCACGGATGGCAGACTCTTGACGATGTGCCGGAGTTTCTCAGAACCGGTCACCCAGATGTATCGGACGTGCATGCGTTCAATCATGCCATGGATGGAAAGATCCTTATTCCTCAGCCATTTGCAAAACTTCGAAGCCTTTACGCTGTCGAATCAGGCTTTGGAATCTCAAAATACATGATTCTTGAGGTCGTGTTAGCAACTGTTCTTCTCGTCGTTTTTTCGCGACTTGCATCAAAACTTCGTTCTGGTGAACGTCCAACCGGATGGTTTGCGAACCTGTTTGAAGCCATCATTCTGTTCGTCAGAGACCAGATAGCACGGCCGTCAATAGACAGCCATGAGCATGATGATGACCATGATCACCAATCAGCCACACATGACACAAAAGACGGACACTCACCTTCAAGTGCAGCAACGACCGCGCGTCATATCCATGATGGCGACCGTTTTGTCCCTTTGTTGTTGACACTGTTCTTTTTTGTTCTTGGCTGTAATCTTCTTGGAATGGTGCCCTGGGCAGGCTCACCAACAGCTTCGTTTTCCGTTACGCTCGCTCTGGCAGGTGTGACAATGGCGACTGTCGTTGTATCCGGAATGCGAAAATTTGGCTTTTTTGGATTTTTCAAGAACCAGATCCCTTCCATGGACCTTCCACTGCCACTGGCAATCATCTTGAAACCAATGATTTTTGCGATTGAAATGCTCGGTTTATGTATCAAACATCTGATCCTAGCAGTGCGACTATTGGCCAATATGGTCGCAGGACATTTGGTACTTCTCGGTATCATGGGCATTATCACTGCTGCCGCCACGTACTCTATGGGGCTGTGGATGACAGTTACTGGGATAAGCGTGCTGAGTTGTACCTTATTCAGTGTCCTTGAGCTTTTTGTTGCATTCTTACAGGCGTATATTTTCACCTTCCTTTCCGCTCTGTTCATAGGCTCAGCTGTCCATCAGCACTAATTAAAGTGAAAAAACACCCCTTCAAAAAAAGAAAAAATTCTGTAGAAATCGGCTCAACCGATTCATGTGTTTCCATCCCCCTGTCGGATGCATTTCCGACTTCCGTTTGTCAAGGAGTTTAGAACCGTGATGATTCGTTCCCTGTTATCCTTCCGCAGCCTGAGCATTCTTGCTGCTGTGATTCTTACGTTTGTATGTGCGGACATTGCCAGCGCCCAAGAGGGTGGCGGTGTTACCACTCTTATTGACCTAACTCCTTACATCGGTGTTGGTCTGGCCGTCATTGGTGCTGCCTCCGGTATTGGAAAACTTGCTGCAGCTGCATATGAAAGCATGGCTCGCCAACCCGAAGTCGCAGGCAACATTTTCACTGCCATGATCATCGCTGCTGCACTGATCGAAGGATTTACGTTCTACGCTTTGTTCCTGTGCACCCCTAAATAATTTGGATGTTCAAGGCAAACATGCCAGAAAGATCGTGCACGGCTAACGTAGGGATGGCGAGGCGGATTCAAAAAGCTTCATCTCTCGTCATCCCTGCGATTCAGTCGTGTTGAAAGAGAGTATTGCTCTTGGAGATTACATTGTGACCCTCAAATCATCGTCAAGAATCGATATCGCATGTCTCATATGTGTATCTCTGCTCGCAGGGTTTGCAGGGTTTCCTGTACGTGCTGCAGACGGCCATGATGAGCATGCTCATGCCGAGCATCATGTTGAAATTGGTCACGCGGCTCCAGAAGGCATCAGTCAATCTGATTTCGAAAGCCCCGCGTGGTTTTCTCAAGATCTTGCTGTATGGTCATTCGTTGTGTTCATCACTCTCCTCGTGCTTCTCACGAGGTTTGCATGGAAACCCATACTGGAAGGACTTGAAAAAAGAGAGCAGGGGATAGCTGATCTCATTGCAGCCACAGAAGCAGCCAATGATGATGCAAAACGATTGCTTGCGTCCTATGAAAAAAGGCTTGCTGAAGCTTCTGAAGAGGTTCGTGAAATGCTCGAGGAGGCCCGTCGCGACTCAGAATCCACCCGACAGACAATCATTGCGGATGCTCGGAAAAATGCCGAGGAAGAGAGAAGCAGGGTGCAGACCGAAATCGACCTTGCGAAAGACAAGGCCCTTTCTGAAATTGCCGAAAAAGCGGGTCAACTGGCCGTCGATGTGGCAGGCAAGTTTCTGCATGAAAAACTTACTCCCGATGATCAAACGCGACTTGTACGTGACTCGATATCATCGATTCCAGGTCGCCCAAGTATCAACTGAAAAGGACGTATCAGATACCTACTCATGTCACATGAAGGCAGTCAAAACTTGAACGAAGCTTCGTCAGCGAATGAAGTAGACATTGGCACTGAGCAAGTGGCACAAGTCTATGCAAAAGCTATTGTCGAAGCAGCGGAAACCGCTGGCTGTCGGAACGATGTGGTCTCACAACTCAACACCCTTGCTCGTGACGTTCTCCCAAAAATTCCGCAGGCAGCCGATGTATTTGCTTCGCCAAAGATTACAACGGATGTCAAGGACGAGATTATCGATCGTCTTGCAAAAGGACGCCTTCAACCGACTACAACACATTCACTTCATGTGCTTGCTCGTCACGGAAGGCTCGGCATCCTTGCTGCTGTTGCAAAAGCTGCATCTCGACTTGCCGATGAACGTGATGGCATACATGAAGCTTTTTTCACAACAGCTATCCCACTCACTGATGAGAAAAAGAATGAAGTGCTCAAAGATGTACAGCAATCGCTCGGAATGTCCTTGAAGCCATCATTTATTGTTGATGCCTCCATCATTGGAGGACTCATCGTGCAAGTTGGTGACACGATTTACGACCAATCGGTTGCAACTAGTTTGACAAGACTAGGCAACCAACTTCGTCAACGAAATATTTCTGCCCTCCAAACTGGTGAATACTCATGGCAAACCTAACCGATGAAATTACATCCATCCTTCGTGAAGAAATTGTTCGATATGAATCGGGCATTGACGTCCGGCAAGTGGGGCGCGTTTTAGAAGTTGGTGATGGGATTGCTCGCGTGTGGGGACTCTCAGACGTCATGGCTGGCGAAATGGTTGAATTTCCAGGTGGCATCACAGGCCTGGCTTTCAATCTGGAAGAAAACTCTGTTGGTGTCATCATTCTTGGCGACTACCTCAAAGTGACTGAAGGGGATGAGGTCAAGAGTACTGGTAAACTCTTATCTGTTCCCGTTGGTGATGCCGTCATTGGCCGTGTGCTTGATCCCCTTGGCAATCCACTTGATGGAAAGGGTCCTGTTGTTTCGGATCAGCGCCGACCAGTAGAAACTCTCGCGCCGGGCGTTGCTGAACGGTCTCCCGTCCGAGAGCCACTTCAGACTGGCATCAAGGCAGTGGATGCCATGACTCCTATTGGCCGTGGCCAACGCGAATTAATCATCGGCGACCGAAAGACAGGGAAAACTGCAATTGGGATTGATGCAATCATCAATCAGAAAAACAGTGGCGTCAAATGCTTTTACGTCGCAGTCGGCCAAAAGGATTCTTCTGTCGCTGTTGCTATTGATGTTCTTCGAAAGCACGGCGCAATGGATTACACGACTGTGATTGTGGCAGGCGCAAGTACGGCAGCACCATTACAGTACATCGCTCCGTATTCAGGAACTGCGATGGCGGAGCACTTCATGCATGATGGTCAGCATGCACTCATTGTCTATGATGACCTTTCAAAGCAAGCAACAGCCTACCGTCAACTTTCTCTACTTATGCGCCGTCCTCCAGGTAGAGAAGCCTATCCTGGTGATGTCTTTTATGCCCATAGCCGACTACTCGAAAGGTCATCAAAACTCTCTGATGAACTTGGTGGTGGATCTCTCACAAGTCTCCCCATTATTGAGACTCTTGAAGGCGAAGTGTCGGCCTACATCCCCACGAATGTCATCTCGATTACAGACGGACAAATCTATCTTCAGCCTGATTTATTCTTTGCTGGACAGCGTCCTGCCATGAATGTTGGAATCTCGGTTTCACGTGTTGGTGGTGCTGCTCAAACAAAGGCCATGAAGAAGGTCTCTGGTGGCCTTCGTTTGGATCTTGCATCCTTCCGCGAACTTGAGGCGTTTGCACAACTTGGAACAGACCTTGATGCAGCGACTCAGCAACGGCTCGACCGGGGCTATCGTATGGTTGAGTTACTGAAGCAAGGCCAGTATCAACCGTTAGAAATGGTTGATCAGGTTCTTTCGATTTACGCTGGAACTCGTGGGCACCTTGATGATGTGAAGCGAGATGAGGTCGCGGCTTGGGAGGCCTCTTTTCTCACATTTGTGAAAGATCAGGTTCCTGAACTGAGAAATCGAATCATTGAATCCAATGAACTTGATGATGAAAGTGAACGGCAACTCGAGGCAGCCATAGCTGAATTCAAACGACAGCACACATCTGGGACTGATAAGCAGGAACCCGCGGCAAGCAGTACTGCGAACTAGGGTTTTTATTTTTTGAAGATGTAGGTTTACCACACAATGGCACAAGCGAGAGCACTTGACAGAAGACGCAAATCTGTGCGGAATATCCGCAAGATCACTCGCACCATGGAGTTGATCGCAACGGCTCGCTTTAAGAAAGCTATGGACCGTTCGATTGCCTCGCGGGACTACACGTCACATCTTGCAAAAATTCTTGCCAATATTGCAGCGGTTGGAACTGAATCTGCACATCCTCTGCTTCATGTTCGCCCCACGAAAAATACTGCTATTCTCGTTCTTACAGGGAATCGTGGATTATGTGGTGGATACAATTCCACCATTGTTCGTCAATCTCTCGCTATTCTTGGACAGTGGAAAAGTGAACAAGTACGTGCTGACGTTGCTGTCTCTGGTAAACGAGGTATTTCAGCACTTCGATTTCGCGGTGTTGATATTCGTAAAGAATACACGGAGTTTGAGGACAAACCGCAATTTGATTCTGTAGCCCCAATAGGCCAATCATATTTATCCTCCTACTGTTCTGGTCATATTGACCGGCTCGATGTTGTGTATACAAAATTTCACAGCATTGCTCGCCAAGAGGCCGTCATAGAGACTCTTCTCCCTCTGGCATCACCCGAGTCTGCAGATGACGGTGCTTCGACGCAACTCCTTGCCTCGCAGGAATATGACTTTTATCCATCAGCAGAAAGCATTCTTGAAGAAATACTTCCTGCGAGTTTTCTTGCACGTCTTTTCAAGTGTTTTCTTGATGCTGCTGTAAGCGAACAGGTTGCTCGGATGGTAGCCATGAAAGCGGCAACAGAAAATGCAAGTGGATTGATAAAGCATCTTTCCCGACAGTACAACCGAGCACGCCAATCACAGATCACTGGTGAAATCATGGAGATCCTTGGCGGCGTTGAGGCCCTCAAAAAATAGAAACTTCATAACCCCAATTCCTAGAGATAATTTACTTTTCAAGAAGGACATCGAGATGGCGACGGCAACAGCCCCTAAAACCAAGATCGGTAAGGTGACTCAGGTCATCGGCTCTACGTTTGATGTAGAATTCCCAGAGGGTTCTATCCCAGATATCTACAATGCAGTTCGCGTTGATTCGGAAGAAAAGGGGGTATCACTCCACCTTGTTGGAGAAGTCCAACAGCACCTTGGAGGAGGAAAAGTTCGTTGCGTTGCACTTGGCTCCACTGACGGATTGATCCGTGGTGAGACTGTGACGGACACAGGATCGCCTGTCTCAGTTCCAGTCGGTCCAGCTACACTTGGTCGAGTCTTCAACCTCTTGGGGGAGCCAATCGACAATGGGGGAGCGGTTGAGACAGAAGAGAAATGGCCCATCCACCGTGATGCTCCGCCAGTGACAGAACTATCTACAAAAACAGAACTTTTCGAGACTGGCATCAAGGTAATCGATCTGCTGACACCGTTTGTACGTGGAGGAAAAGCTGGTCTGTTTGGTGGTGCAGGACTGGGAAAGACCGTGATCCTGACAGAACTCATCGCACGTATTGCGAGTGCCCACGGTGGTTACTCCGTCTTTGCGGGAGTTGGTGAACGAACACGAGAAGGAACCGATTTATGGCTTGAAATGCAAGAAGCAAAGATCGGCGACACCGGCCGAAGTGTAATCGAACAAACGTGCATGGTATTCGGACAGATGAATGAACCCCCCGGCGCTCGCCTTCGTGTAGCCTTGTCAGCACTTACAATGGCTGAGTTTTTCCGAGATACGACAGGAGCCGATACTCTTCTCTTCGTTGATAATATCTTCAGATTTTCTCAGGCTGGTAGTGAAGTGAGTGCGCTGCTGGGCAGAATGCCAAGTGCTGTAGGATATCAGCCAACGCTCGCTACAGAGATGGGCGCCTTGCAAGAAAGAATTACGTCTACATCCAAGGGCGCAATTACATCTGTACAAGCTGTGTATGTTCCTGCTGATGATCCGACTGACCCTGCTCCAGCGACTGCCTTTGGCAATCTCGATGCATTTCTCTATCTCGAGCGATCCATCTCTGAAAAGGGTATTTATCCTGCCGTTGATCCTCTTGCCTCATCCAGTCGAATTTTGGATCCTCAGTATGTCGGTGATCGACACTACGCGATTGCCCGGCGCGTCCAGAGAACACTGCAACGCTATCGAGAACTTCAAGATATCATAGCCATCCTTGGTGTGGACGAACTTGCTGAGGAAGACAAATTGATTGTTCACAGGGCCCGCCGCATGGAGCGTTTCCTCTCACAACCATTTCTTGTTGCTGAAGTGTTCACAGGCAAACCGGGTGAAATAACAAGCCTCGATGACACCATTCGTTCCTTCGAAGAGATTGCAGACGGAAAATGGGATCACCTTCCAGAACAAGCATTCATGTATGTTGGTCCTATTGAACAGGCCGAGGAACAAGCAAAAAAAATGGCCGCAAAGGTCTGAATTAAGTAGATCACAGGAGCTTGTCCATGACTGACAACAAAACTGGCACGGGCGTCCGGTGTGTCATTGTGACTCCGGAAATGACCATCTTGGATACACATTCTCAGTCTATAACTGTGCCGTTATTCGATGGCCTTCGAGGGATTGCGCGTGGTCATGCACCATTCATTGGTCGCCTCGGCGTTGGCTCGGTAAAAATAAAAGGAGATTCAGGCGAGTCTTCTCATCACACTCAAAGCGTTTTCGTAAGTGGTGGCTTTGTTGAGGTGGGTCAAAATACTGTGACCATTATTACACAGAGGGCGATTGCCTCTGAAGCAATCGATATTAAAGCGGCTCGACAAGAATTAGCTGAGGCCCAAGCCATAGCAGCGGCTGGTGATGAAGCGATTTCCAAACGCTTCGAGTCTGTTGCTGCTGCAAGAGCACTCATTCGATCAGCAACAAAGTAATCTCGATCAGAGGAACACTCAAAAACGAGTCTAGATCTGGTAATTGTTCTCTGGCTCTTGTACTTCGCCCCGCATTCTAAGTTTTGGCTTCTCAAGCACCACCGTCGTATGTGGATCAACAGAACGGGTCAACCAGACACTACTGCCAATCACGGAATCATGGCCAATGCAGGTTGCCCCACCAAGAATAGTCGCATTAGCGTAGATTACCACCCTATCCTCAATTGTTGGGTGTCTCTTGGCGCCTCGAACAAGTTGACCGTTCGCATCCGTTGGAAACGAAACGGCTCCAAGTGTTACGCCTTGATAGATCTTTACATGACTTCCAATTTGACACGTCTCACCAATGACCACTCCAGTTCCGTGATCTATGAAGAAATGATCCCCTATTGATGCACCAGGATGTATATCAATACCGGTACGTGAATGTGACCATTCCGCCATCATCCGTGGAATAAGCGGGACCTCTAACTTGTGAAGCAGATTTGCAAGCCGGTAAATTGTGACTGCCTCAAGTCCGGGATAGCAAAAAATGACCTCATCGAGTGTCCTTACTGCTGGATCTCCTTCGTAAGCAGCCTGCACATCTAACGAAAGCACCTTTCTCAGTTCAGGGATTTTTTCCAAGAACTCAACCGCCTTAGCTTGCCCAAGAGACTCAAAATCAGATTCTTCAACGCACTTTTGCAAATCCGTTGATACTTCTTGTGAAGCAACACCCTCCGCTGCTATCGCCTTTTGAACTGATGCGCCATGACGGAGAGCCCGACCAATCTGGATAGTAAGTTTGTCATGCAGTCCATCAATCAAATCTCCAACGTGATATGTAACATTTCCAAGATGAAGATTTTCTCTCCGTCGATATCCTGGGTAGAGAATCTCCTTGAGATCTTCACAGATTGCCACTATGGACTCATTATTTGGTAATGGACAATGACCAAGATAGTGAATCGTTGGAGCGTCTCGATATGTCTGAACAATCTGCTTCGTCAATTCGGGCAGTTGTTCCTTGATACGAACATCAGTAGCCATGGTACTATCAGTATTAGTGACGCGGACAGAAAGGTAAATAACCCACATTTAGCCGTCGGCGACTTGCCTATATGAAATTGAGCTCTGATTTCATGTGTCACTGAAATCAAGCACTTCCATCACACTTTTGGCAAACCAGGAAGAATCTGACGGGCAAATGAAATCAATTTATGGCTCAACACTCTCGTGCTGCTTTTCTTGCCTGAGCTATTGTAAAAGCTCCTTCATAGAGCGCACGGCCAACAATACAACCCGCTGCACCAGACTCTACAACAGCTTCGATATCTGCCTCACGCGCAATCCCGCCCGATGCAATAATGGGCAGGCTAATAGCCATAACTATCTCACGGAGAGAGATCAGATTTGGCCCCTCCATCATTCCATCTTTTGCAATATCGGTATACACAATTGCTGCAAGAGGGGCTTGTGCATATTTTTGAGCTACTTCAACCGAGGTGAGATGACTTGTTTCAATCCAGCCTCGAGTTGCAACACATCCATCCCGCGCATCCAACCCAAGCACAATCTTCTCTGGAAATGTCTTGAACATCGACTCAAAAAGCTCAGGTTGTTCAATAGCAACACTTCCAACAACTAAACGCTGAACGCCCGCATCAATATACGCCCGCACCGTATCAAGCGAACGAATGCCACCTCCAATCTGAATTGGAACTGCACAAGAACGAACCATATCCTCAATCGTTTTTAGTTGTACGGGACTGCCTTCCTTGGCCCCATCAAGATCAACAACGTGCACCTGTTCAGCACCTTCTGAAACAAAACGTTGAATTAAGGCGACTGGATCATCACCAAACACCGTCTCCCGTTCATAATCACCTTGAAGCAGGCGAACACATTTACCACCACGAAGATCAATAGCTGGCCAAAGTTCCATAAATTAACAACTCATATATACAAAGAAGGAATAAAACAAAGGTGTCACACCATTTCAAGAAACAGCTCGAGGAAACGCATACCAATACCCTGACTTTTTTCTGGGTGAAACTGTGTAGCAAAAAGCCGTCCTCGTGAAACTGCAGAACAAAATGGTCCTTGATAGTCTGATATCGCTGCAACCACTGATTCGTCTGATGGATGAACAACATACGAATGGACAAAATAAAACCAGCCATCAGCGTCACACTTAAGACGGGAGAGAAAGTCTTTATCTCCTTGCCACGAAACAGTATTCCAACCCATATGTGGCACCTTGGTTCCCGCCGGAACATTCAATCGCTTAACCTCACCGGGCAGCACCCCAAGCCCTGCATTGCAACCACCTTCCCATCCAGTTTCAAAGAGGAGTTGGAGGCCTATGCAAATCCCAAGAAATGGTCGATCTGCCTGAATGAAATCTTTGATCGGACTAACAAGTTGACGAGCATGCAATGCCTGCATGGCATCGCCAAATGAACCAACACCTGGCAACACAAGCTTGTCTGCCTCACTGATGCGGCCCGGATCTGAAGTAACCAGTACTTCGGATCCAAGACGTTCAAACGATTTTTGAACACTTCGCAGATTGCCAGATCCGTAATCAACAATAGTGACCATGTGTCGAGTGTAGACTGCGGGCTTAGAAACACAACGCCTCTGGGCTGTCTACGGAGAGACTGGCTGCCACGCTGACGAAGACGCCACATTTTTTATAGATTTGCCATCTTCAGCGAACGACTGATCATCCGACTGCTCTGGATAAATGACCAACTCCACCCGACGATTCCGCGCCCGTCCTGCAGCCGTTGCATTGGAAACAACAGGATGATTTGAGCCATGAGCAACAACGAACAGTTGACTTTTCAGAAGAGGCGTACGGCTAATGAAAAAATTAAAAACAGCTGTTGAACGAGCGGCAGTAAATTCATGTGTTGATTTCCATGATGTATCTGCAAGTGGCTCAGTATCAAAATGTCCTTCAATACCAATAAAGTGTCGCGGGTACACACGCGCAAGCTCATCAGCTGCTTGCGTGAGAATTGAGACACCAGACGGAAGTATATTCGCCGTTGTTTTTTCAAATACTCTATCTGCAGGAATTTCAATGCGTACAACGCTACCATCAAATCGAACCTCAAAGCCAGGTAGAGAAAGCTGGCCCATAGCTGATTCCATAACTAAAGGTGACGTTACGTCCGGCTTCGCAGCTAAAGTTTGTGCTGGCTGATTTTGCATTCTTTCTTGAGCAAGTTGATTTGATGTACTTGCTAACTGCTCTTGAAGGACAGCAATTTCATCTTGCATTACCATCGACTTCTGCTGACTTCTCGTTAGTGCTACTTCTAGTTCCGGACCGTTGAGCGAAGCATATGATGGCATTGATGGGGCACTTGCTGTTCCCTGAAATTGACTAAGAGTATGCGCAGGCGCTGCTATTCCCGGCGGAGGCTCAAGACTGATCTGTTCCGGTTGATTTTTCTTAAACGGATTAGATACACACCCCGTTGAAATAAACAACGAGGCAATCAAAAACACTGAAATTCGATTCATCGGGATTTTCATGCTCCCGCTTATTGTCTCTCAAGGCACCTGTGACATGCGAAGGCTAGAAAACAACTGCATCAAACACAAGCCATCCGCAACTGCCCCAAAGCCCCGCGGCTACCCCTTTCTCCACAAATGGTAAAACAGGCACTTCAAAATAGAACATATGCCTTATCGCTCGCGAGGCTTAATTCTTGGCTCGCACCAACTGTAAAAGCCATAAGGAAATAGTGGTAAGCAACACCACAATGCCTAAAACAAACACTAACAGTAACGGGTCTATAAAAAAGCCAGATGTAGATACCCATACAAAACGCCAACAGATGATTATTGTTGCCGCCGCAAGACAAAGACTTGGACCATATGGCAACTCGTTTTCACGACGAAGTAACAAACCAAAAAGTCCATGAAATAAGCCAATAAAAACAGCAAAGAAAAAAACCAGAATAGCCGGCTGCCACCCCAACCAGACACCGATCATTGCCATGAGTGTTACATCACCAAACCCCATGGCTTCTTGCCCCATCGCCCGGCTCGCCCCCTCACGAACTCCCCATGTAAGACCAGCACTTACGAATAAACCAATCATCGACGACTGAATCGCATCAAATCGCTCTCCATTGAGATACCAAATGACGCCTAGAACGAGGGTTCCAACAGCCAGAAGTATATTTCTTGGTTCTAGTAACGTCTGCTTTGAAAAAGAAAAACGCTGTTTATCGTGGCTATGAAAAAATGGGGTCGTACAAAAAAACCACCATCCAACAAATATGACAAGTGAAATACCCAACCCAGTTGCATAAGGATACCCAGACAACAAAGGGGGCGAGGGATTCGAATACAGCCCTCCTGTCATGCTTAAGATATCAAGAACAAGTTCAGGGTGCGCAAATGATCGTTCATGGATGCATCCGATAGGCAGGCCAATACCGGGAAAAAGACTGAAGAGAATAAGCCCTAACAGTACACCAGATACTGTGATCCAATCTGGAATCACCTTAAAACGAAGATCAATCCATGTCGCAGCAGCCAAGCACGACAAGAATATAAGATGGCTCAACCAGCGAAGAAGAAGAGTTGAATGACTTTCTATCAACGGTTTTCCATCAACTGCCAAGGGGGCAAGTTGGACAGAATAAACTTCCCAATACCAAAGAGCGACAGCCACTCCTGAGAAAAGAAACTCGATAAGGCGATCATATCGAGAGGACTCACCAATGAGCTGTTTCACCGACAGCGTAAGCAAGCGGCCAAAAACAATACCGAGTATGATTGCACAAACACTTCCTGTCCAACTTGTAACAAAGAGGGTGAGTCCGTTCATGGTGACAGCCCTTTTTGCAACCAGGAAACAATTGCTTCAGCCAAGACCTCAGGACGCTCTTTAGAAACATCTACTATATGGTTTGCACATTCCTTATACAGTGGCTCTCGAATAACTAATGCTTCAGCAACTTCATCAAGTGGATCTCGCCCAGATAACGCAGGCCGTCGAGAAGCTGTTGACGGATCTGCCGCCAATCGTCGACGAATGACATTCCCAGGGGCCGTCAACCACACGACAGGAAAGAATGCTTCCCGTAATAAACTGCGATTTTCTGGACGCAATACAATCCCCCCTCCAGTTGCCAGCACACCGTCAAACTTACAAAATTCTGAGGCCAGGATTGACGCTTCTTTGTCCCTGAATGCTGCTTCTCCATAGGAACTCATAAAGGTAGCAATCGATGATCCGACATGCGATTCTATGACGGCATCAGCATCAATCCAGTTGCAATCCAAGTGTTTTGCAAGCAGTGACGCAATAGTCGTTTTTCCACTTCCCCGGTAGCCAATGAGAGTGATACGGGGCATAGATTTTTCCACACAAGGTCTTAATCAGGAATCTTTGCTGAAGCAGTTGCCCGCTTCAGGGCATCCCGCATAACAGCTTCGGGAGCATCGCAGTCATGCCAGATCGAAAATTGATGCGCTGCCTGTCGAATAAACATATCTACACCAGTCACCGTTCGACAACCAATAGATTGTGCGTGCTTGATGAGAAGAGTATTTTCAGGATTGTACACAGTATCAAAAACAATCATGTATGTCTGAAGATGTGATTTTGGAAATGGCGAATCATTGACGTTCGGATGCATTCCAATGGGAGTAGCATTTATAATACAATCGTGGGGGATTCGATGCCTCATATCCCATTCAACAACTTTACACCCGACCTCAGCCGCAATCACTTCGGCCTTACTAACCGTGCGCGCTGCCAACGTCACCTCAACATTTCGTTCACGGAGCACGAATGCCAAGGCCCTTGCCACTCCACCTGAACCTAAGATAAGCGCCGAACGGATACCGATGCCAGATTTTTTCGAATCCTCAGGGATTTCATCTTCCTCAATTGCTGCTTTGAGGCTCTCTATGGCCGCCGTAGCATCTGTATTGAAAGCTGAAACCCCGTCCGCTTTAAGGGAGAGCGTATTGACAGCTCCAATTGATGTCACAAGTTCGTCACAGTGCTTCACTTTTCGGAGCACGCTTTGCTTGTGGGGAATCGTTACACTCAACCCTACGAGTGACCAGCGTTCGGCTGAATCCAAAAATGCATCAATGTGATCCTCAGAAACTCGAAACGGAAGGTATACCGCATCTATTCCGGCAGCATCTAACGCCTTATTGTGAACAACAGGGCTCAGACTGTGCCCAACCGGATCAGCAACTACTCCAAATATTTTTGTGTCCTTCGATATCGTTTCATACCGAAAAATATCTCGCATTTCTCGCCAACCAATCTGACCGGGGGCCAATACTCGGTCGCTGCTAAAAGTAGCGTAGGTAAACGGTGCACCAAAGCGTCCTGCCAACACTCGCGTCGGCATACCAATATCTCCCATACACAGACCGATTGTAGGCTTATCAACTGACTGCATAAGTTCAAGCACACGAAGCGAATCTTCTGGTTGATTTGCCATGGTTGCAATTTTGACAATGTCTGCGTCAAGAGAACTCAATTGCCTGTGCAGTCCAATTAAATCATTTGGGGTCTTATGGAAATCATGGTGACTAACAATTCGTTTTGTTGATCCATATCGAGGAACAGTCGACGCTATGTCATCTTCCAGATCTACATACTCTGCTCCTTCCACAATCGCAGTTCGCAAGACAAGCCTTCTCGCCTCTTCAGATTGTTCCCAACGCCCACCATCTTGAGCTCGTCGACATGTCACAATGACAGGGCAGGGGCGATCCCTGAGCAATCGCTTCACCTGAACTGGACCTTGAATGTAGTCCAGTCGCAATTCGACCAACTTCACGCCTTGCTCAGCAAGAAACTTGTGTTCAGCAATAACGTGACGATGACGGCCACGTCCTATTCCTACACAAATCATTGTTCCCAAGCATCACTTTCTTTGATTGACTGCCAGAAAAATCAAATTCGACGAAATTGCTTATCAAGTTCCTGCTTTGACAGAAGAAGAGACGTGGGACGACCATGAGGACAATGATGTGCGTCGTCCACAAGATGACGATCCCGAATTAATGCGTCTACTTCTTCTTGCGAAAGTTGATCACCCGCCTTGATCGCTGAACGGCAGGCTAGGCTATGCAGCACTTCTTCAACCAGCATTCTTGTTTCAGCACCTGATGATGCAACCGCCAGTCGATCAATTACCTCACGAATAATCTCTTCTGAAGACGTTGTACCTGCCAAAACTGGCTTTGACGAAACAAGTACTGTTGAACCACCAAATGGCTGTATTCGCATGCCAGCTTTTTCTAAAGTCGAGGCATGCTCACTAATGAGTTCCAATTCTTTTGGCCCCAAATCGACTTGCTCTGGAACAAGAAGCGACTGAACCTCGAGTTGTCCACTATCGACTGACAACTTCAATCGCTCGAAGAGGACTCGTTCATGGAGTGCATGCTGATCAATTACTTCAATACCATCACCCTGCTCAACCACAAGATAGCGATTTTGCATCTGAACGGCGCGCTGATGAGTATTTTCTAAACACGTTGGCAAAACATGCCCCTCCGAATCATTCAACGTGGAGGATAGCGCTGATGACGAATGCACCTGCATAGTGGACGAGTGGGAATCAGGAACATGGGTTTTCAGCGGCATCTCATTCGTCGAGACAAATAAACTCTTGTCAACGGTGTTGGATCCAACATGGGGACGCGTTTGTGAACTCCCCCATGCTGTGGGTGACTGCATACTCGTACCCATATCCGTCTCCAAAAACGTGGACCGCAGCGAGGATACAACTAATCGATATATCCGCTGTGGATTACGAAATCGAACTTCTGTTTTGGCAGGGTGTACATTGACATCAACCGAATCAGGAGGGATCTGGAAATTTAGAAAGACAATTGGGTGCCGTCCGGTTAGCAACAATCCTCGATATGCTTCCTGTACGGCATGAATAACAGAGCGGTCACGAAATGGACGCCCAACCACCGTGAGATACTGCAATCTATTACTCGCTTGATCATCCTCAGGACGTCCTACAAGACCATTGCATTGAATCTCTTCGTCAGAGGATTCGATTGCAATCAGTCGCTCTGCCATCTGTCTGCCGAACAACCCTCCAATTCTCTCTCTGAATGAGGACACTGCTACAAGGTCGTGAATCAATTTACCGTTGTGTGTGAGTGAAAAAGCAACCTTCGGATTCGCTAAAGCCGTCCGCACAAAGGCATCGGCCGCATGATTCCATTCTGTTTGTGGAGTCCTTAAAAATGACCTTCTAGCAGGAACATTTCCAAAGATCTGTCGAACCTCAATGGTCGTCCCCATGCCACACCCTTCGGGAACAACTTCCCCCAATCGCCCTCCGTCTACACAGAGAGATGCTCCCTCACTCTTTGCCTGACGAGACCGAATCAGCAATGTCGATACTTCAGCGATACTCGCCAGCGCTTCTCCTCTGAACCCAAAGGTAGCAATACTTTCTAGATCTTCTGCAGTGCGCAGTTTGCTCGTGGCATGGGGAGCAACCGCAAGAGGCAAGTCAGAAGGCTCTATCCCGCTGCCGTCATCTGACACCCGCACTAGAGAAACACCACCTTGCTCAAGCGTCACATCAATCCGAGTAGCCGCTGCGTCAAGCGCATTTTCCAGAAGTTCTTTCACAATACTTGCTGGTCGCTCAACCACTTCACCTGCAGCGATGCGGTTCACAACAGACTTCGGCAAATTAAGAATCCGGCTCATATCGCCCTGGCCCTATAAAGTCAGTATTGGCATTAATTCAGTTGGTACTCTTTGATTTTTCGATACAACGTTCGCTCCCCAATTCCCAGAATCTCTGCGGTCTGTTCACGATTTCCTCCAGTGAGCTTGAGTGTCTCTTCGATAAACACACGCTCTATTTCACTCAGAGGACGACCGACAAGAGAAGCAACAACGTTTTCAGAAGTATAGCCAACACATGGTTGACTCTCGACTGGAGCATCTGGCTCTAGTTCCATTGGTAAATCATCAACGTCGAGCGTGCCGTCGCAGTCTACAACTACCATGCTTTCAATCACATTTCTCAGTTGCCGAACATTCCCCGGCCAAGAGAATGCTGTCAGCTTGAGGCGAGCAGCTACTGACATCCCACGAATATTTTTTCCATGACGTACGGCAAATTGCTTTATGAAATGCTCAATAAGCAATGGAATATCTGGGGCTCGCTGCTGAAGACTCGGAATACCAATCGTCACAACCTTCAGTCGATGATAGAGATCATTCCGAAAATACCCATCCGAAATGGCATCTTCGAGATTCCGATTGGTCGCTGAAAGAATACGCACATTAACTTTTATTGGACTGTTAGAACCGACCCGAGTAATTTCACCTGACTCCAAGACTCGAAGCAGTTTGATTTGAGTGGGCATGGGCATGTCACCCACTTCATCCAAAAATAAAGTCCCTCCATTCGCAAACTCAAACTTACCGATACGATCATTCGAAGCATCTGTAAAAGCTCCTTTGATGTGACCAAAGAGTTCGCTTTCAAGAATATTTTCGCTCAGCGCAGCACAGTTGAGTGCCACAAAGGCCTTGGACTTACGCGGACTATTTTGATGAATGGCCTGAGCGACCAACTCCTTACCTGTACCTGTTTCTCCTTGAATCAAAACAGTTGCATCTGTTGGAGCAATTCTTTTTAGCCGCTCAATCAGCGCAATCATTTGGGAACTCGACCCTATGACTCCCTCGAATCCAAACTTTTCATCCAATCGTCTATTCAACTCAACATTCTGTCTCTTCAAGCGTATTCCTTCAGACGCTTTTTCAACTGCTTTTCGAAGATGCCCTAGGTCCAATGGCTTTTGAAGATATGTGAACGCTCCTTGCTGCATCGCCGATACAGCTGACGGCACTGTACCGTGACCCGTCACCACGATTACTTCTGTTTCAGAACTGGACTTTTTAGCAAGATCAAGGATCTCGAGCCCTCCGATATCATTCATCATCAAGTCAGTAACGATGATATCGAATGTCTGTGATGAGATTTTTTTTGCACCCTCGGTGCCACTCCCCACCACAGATACACGGTAACCGATTCGACTCAAGCACTCCCCCATCGTGCGAGCATGAGCAATATCGTTATCTACAACGAGTACAGAGACCAATTCCTGTGAACCAGTCTCATTAGAATCATCAGTAGCGTCACGAAGAGAAGTCATAGGAACAGAGAAATACAGGCACTCACAATATTAGTTATTTTTCATGATCGTACGCCCTGATGAGGTGTATCGTCTAGCCAGAACAACTGGCCTGCCAAATAGGACACCTATCCGCTCGGAGGCAAACGGGGCGGAGCTGGCAACCACATCGTCACCTTTGTCCCACGTCCAGGTACACTTTCAACATCAATCGTTCCATCGTGCGATTCGATGATTTTTCGAGCAGTTGGCAATCCAAGCCCTGATCCACCCTGCTTCGTCGAATAAAAGGCACGAAAAGCTTTTGCGAGAGTCTCTTCTTTCATGCCCGGACCAGTATCGATCAGTTCCAAGATCACTCCCAATCCAGCAGCACGAGTACGCACGACAATTTGCCCACCGCTTTCCATCGCCTGAACCGCATTGATAAGTAAGTTCAATACAGCAGAACGAAACGTCTCACGATCAATTCGTACATTCGGAAGTTCCGGATCTAGATATCGAACAACATCCACGTGAGATTCACGACATTGTGGCGCAAAAAAGTCTAGTAATTGTGAAAGTTCGACATTGAGATTGACTGGTTCAAGGGTCAGAGATTCTTGCCTCGCAAAATCAAGAAAATCCCCTAATAGTTTTTGCAGTCGATCACACTCATGGCGAACAAGGTCGATTTTTGCCTTCGCTCGCCGATCTCGTTGCTTCGTCGATGAATCGGGTTTTGTTTCACCAAAGTCTTCTGCAAGCAACTCCATATTGAGACGAATGGTGGAAAGTGGATTCCGGATCTCATGCGCAAGAGCACCTACAAGAGCTGCAAACTCCGCATATGTTTCAGCCCGTACGGACGATATCTGGTCGTCTGAAGACATGGTGAAGCCACACTCAGTTCGACAAAATTAGTGCTGCATGATTATCAAGTCTGCGGCTGTTCCTCTGTCGCTTCTGCTGTCTCCTCCTCAAGAACAGCTTTCCGACTGAGCTTCACCCGATCCTGCTCATCTACCGCAATCACCTTCACTCGCATTGTATCACCAACACGACATATATCAGCAACATTGCCAACATACTCATTAGAAAGCTCACTAATGTGACAAAGCCCATCCTTCCCTGGCACAAGTTCAATAAAGGCACCAAAGTCCTTCACGCTCGTCACACGTCCTTCATAGATGCGACCAATTTGAATTGAAG
>MDSZ01152396.1_pt1 | contig 35052 bp, 30 predicted proteins | sample 811201 | NCBI WGS metagenome assembly MDSZ01 (sample SAMN05326647, study PRJNA326480) | marine metagenome | isolation source: seawater | place: Indian Ocean: North | collected 2010
CAGCTTGAGTGTTGTGTCAAGGTGAGCAAGCGCAGACGAACAATTGGCTTTAAAGTGCAGCATGGGTTTATTACTCTGCAAGTTCCTTATGGGCTTGCAAAAGATATACTCACCGCCATGGTGTTAGAAAGGGAGGAGTGGCTTGCAGCTAAGCAGGCTGAACAGTTGGCTGTTCCCAAGCCACCACAACGCAAGCTTGAGTCAGGCGCATTATGGCCTTTACGTGGCAAACAATTAGAGCTTATCCTTAAAACCTCCAAGCACCATCAAATTACGCCTACGGCCACGCAACTAATGATGACTATCACCTCACGTCAGGTAAGTAAGGCTTGCCAATGGCGCTTACTAGAAAACTGGTACAAAACTGAGGCCTTGGCATTAGCGAAAGCGAAAGTAGCCTATTGGCAGCAAGCCATGGGTACTGATTTGAAAAATTGCCCAAGCCTTATTCAGGTTAGACGTTTTCGTTCACAGTGGGGCAGTTGTTCCAGTAATGGTGAATTAAAGTTTAATTGGCCTTTGGTCATGGCACCTGAGTATGTGTTTGACTATGTTTTGGTGCATGAAATGTGTCACTTGCGGTTTATGCATCATGGCCGCCAGTTTTGGCAGATGGTGTCTGATTATTGTCCAGATTATGCTGAAGCCAAACAATGGCTAAAATTACATGGTCATAGTTTGCTGATAAAGCCGGATTTGCCATGATCAATGATGAGCTGTTTAGCTTATTAAATTGGACAAAAGTTAGTTATAAAAACCGGTAATAAAAGCCATAGCATTGCCGTAATACCTTCACCTAGCCTCCAGTCATCTGTCAGGTAAATCAACTCTCCAGTAAAGCCATTGATCCATGATATTTTGTGGCAATGTCTTTACACAATAAATTTGCTCAATTACTTGCAATATTGCCCCACCATGAATAAACTCTGATAGTGGAGAAAAGGGGGTTAAAGTGGTTTTATTGCCCATTTACAGGCTTAAAAAGGTAACTTTTATGTTTCGTGGTGCAGTGACAATAAACATAGATGCGAAAGGTCGTATGGCTATGCCTATGCGCTTTCGTGATATGTGCACCCTTGTCTCTGCGGGCAAGTTGGTTATTACCATCGATACGGAAGAAGCCTGCCTAATGATTTATCCCTTACCAGAATGGGAGCTTATTCAGGCTAAGCTTGAACAGCTACCCAGTTTCAATCCTGAAGCTCGACGTATCCAGCGTTTATTGATTGGTCATGCTACTGATGTTGAACTCGATGGCAATGGCCGTATCCTCTTGCCCGCTGTGTTGCGGGATTATGCACAACTGGAGAAAAAGGCAATCTTGCTTGGTCAAGGTAAAAAAATTGAGTTGTGGAGTGAGTCTCTATGGAATGATCGGCGAGACGAGTATCTGCAGATAGCTAGCAAAACTAGTGAATTGCCAGATGCCTTGCACGAATTATCACTATAACTAAAACTGAAGTCGTTGCGTTAATTATGGCAGACAATTACAAACATAAGTCAGTTCTGTTGGATGAAGCTGTAGAGCTACTGCTTCACAACCCTGACGGTTGCTATATAGACGGTACCTTTGGTAGAGGGGGGCATAGTAGTCTTATTTTACAAGGCTTAAGTAGCCAAGGTGAACTACAGGCCTTTGATAAAGACCCACAAGCTATTAGCGCAGCCAAGGCCATGGCAGCTACAGACAAGCGCTTACAGATTGCCCAAACTTCCTTTGCTAATTTACAGCAGATTGCAGCTCAGCGTAATTGGCTCGGCAAGGTCGATGGCATTCTTTTAGATCTCGGTGTGTCATCACCACAGCTGGATGATCCAGAGCGTGGTTTTAGTTTTATGCAAGATGGTCCTCTGGATATGCGCATGAACCCAGACCAAGGTGAGTCTGCAGCAGATTGGCTTAACCGTGCTGCAGCGGATGAGATTGCTGATGCGCTATACCACTATGGCGAAGAACGATTCTCGCGACGTATGGCAAGAGCTATTGTCGAACAACGCAACAAACAACCACTGACACGAACCAAACAACTGGCTGACATTATCAGTGAAGCTAATCCGAAATGGGAGAAAGGTAAGCATCCTGCCACCCGCGCCTTCCAAGGTATACGTATTCATATTAATCGTGAACTAGCCGATCTTGAAGATGGTTTAGACGCTGCTCTAGAAGTATTAAAGCCGGGTGGGCGTCTGGTTATTATCAGCTTTCATTCCTTGGAAGACCGGATTGTTAAACGCTTTATGCGCCAACAAGCCAAGGGTGATAACCATCTGCCACATGGTTTACCCGTCACTGAAGATATGTTGCAGCGGCGTTTGAAATTACTCGGTAAAGCCCGCAAGCCTGGCACAGCCGAGGTGCAAGTAAACCCACGAGCCCGCAGTGCTGTTATGCGTGTTGCGGAGAAATTAGCATGAAAGATATAAGCTATGCCTTAAACGGTCTGCTACTCAAAGCCAGCCGCAAAGCCCAGACCTATATTTTACTGCTGAGCCTTGTCTTTTTGGCTGGCTTAGTAGCTAGTGCTCAATTGGTTATTTACAGTTCCTTTGAAAAACGCGCCTTAGTCAATGAGCTACACCAAATGAATCAACAGCGCGATGCTATGCAAGAAGAATGGGGCCAATTATTACTGGAGCAAAGTGCTTGGAGCGCCTACAGCCGCGTTGAAAACTTGGTCAGTAATGAATTGCAAATGCGAGTGCCTATGGCCACCGATGTCATTATGGCGAGGCAGCCATGAACCAGATTGAATACCCATGGCGGTTACGCTTTATTTGGCTACTGATGGCTATTGCAGTAGGGCTGGTAGTGTGGCGTTTAATTGACCTCAACCTTACCGAGAGAAATTTTTTACAGCGCCAAGGTGATGCGCGTATGGAGCGCACGGTGCCCTTGGTTGCTCATCGCGGAATGGTCCTTGATAGACATGGTAAGGCCTTGGCTGTGAGTGCCCCAGTTATTAGTCTATGGGCACAGCCCCAGGAATTGCTTGCAGGCTCCGATGAGGCGTTACAAGTAGCCATTGCACTGGATATGGATATCGACAAGCTTAATGCTCGTTTAACGACTATGAGCAATAAAGAATTTATGTATTTGCGTCGTCAAATGAATCCAGATCAAGCCCAAGCTCTTCTTGATAAAGGCATTAAGGGCGTATACGGTCAGCGTGAATTCCAGCGCTATTATCCCGCTGGAGAAGTCGCTACTCATCTAGTTGGCTTTAATAATGTTGACGGTCGTGGTCAGGAAGGTTTGGAATTGGCCTATGAAGATTGGTTGCAGGCGCAAAATGGCCGCAAACTAGTTAAAAAAGACCGCCAAGGGCGAACGGTACAAGATTTACGTATTTTACAAGCCGCGGAACCGGGTAAAGACCTGCATTTAAGTATCGACTTACGTATGCAGTATGTGGCCTATCGAGAGTTAAAGGCTGTGGTACAAGCCCATCAGGCCAAATCAGCGGCAGCCGTCATTTTGGATGTGCAGACGGGTGAAGTGCTGGCCATGGTAAACCAACCATCCTATAACCCCAATAATCGTAAAAATATGGCTATAGATAGTCTCCGTAATCGGGCTATGACTGATTTGGTGGAACCTGGTTCGACTGTAAAGCCGCTCACCGTGTCAGCAGCCTTGATGAGTGGTCAATATACCCTTGATAGTGAAGTCGATACTAGCCCCGGTTTTGTGCGGGTTAAAGGCAAGAGTATCCGTGATCATCGTAATTATGGGGTTTTGGATATGACCGGCATTATTACTAAATCAAGTAATGTTGGGGTTACCAAATTGGCAATGTCCATGCCAGAACATAGTTTACGCGATACCTTCTATAGCTTTGGTATGGGCCAAGATACAGGCAGTGGTTTTCCTGGTGAAAGTGTAGGGGTACTCCCCAATTATGCTAAGTGGCATCCCTTAAATCTGGCCACTATGGCTTATGGCTATGGTATTGCCGTAACGCCAATGCAGCTAGCGGCATCCTACTCTGTGTTGGCTAGCCATGGACTGAAGCGTCCCGTATCCCTGCTCAAATTAGACGCAGTGCCTGAAGCAGAACGAATTATGCCTGAGGAGCAGGCACAGCAGGTGGTGGCCATGATGGAAACGGTCACTAATCTGGGCGGCACAGGTACCTTGGCACAAGTACCTTCTTATCGAGTGGCTGGCAAAACGGGTACCGTGCATAAAACCGGTCAGGCAGGGGGTTATGAAGACGAAGCCTATACCGCTATTTTTGCAGGTATGGCGCCGGCTAGTCAGCCGCGACTGGTTTGTGTAGTCGTGGTAGATCAACCCCAAGGCGAACAATATTACGGTGGTGAAGTGGCCGCTCCCGTGTTTAGTCGCATTATGGCCGAAAGTTTACGTTTATTAAATGTGGCGCCAGATAATCTGGCGCCAAATCAAGGATAACAGTGGAGTTGGGTGTGCAAGCAAAGGGTTTGGCAGCGGTCTGGAAGACACTGGGTTGGGACCCAGTGACGACTGACGTGCATGTCACAGGCGTTACTTCGGACAGCCGGCAGGTGGTAGCAGGTGATCTGTTTATTGCCTGCGTAGGGGACCCGCAGCGATTACAAAGTTTTGTTGCTCAAGCGCAAGCAAAGCAGGCCGCTGCGGTGGCTATTGATGACACGCAGTTACAACTGCTTGAGGCATCCAACTTCACTGTGCCTATTATTCCGGTAACACAATTAGCGCAACACCAAGGCAAATTAGCGGCGCAAATATTAGCTCAGCCAAGCGCTAAGCTAAATCTTATGGGTATTACTGGTACTAACGGCAAAACAAGTATTAGCCATTATTTAGCCCAAGCCCACAATAATATGGGCTTTACATGTGGGGTGATTGGTACCACTGGTAATGGCTTACTAAATAATTTGCAAGCTGGCCCAAATACCACACCTGATGCAGTAACGGTGCAAAATTTGTTAGCAGAAATGCTAGATCAGGATGCACAGGCCTGTGCTATGGAGGTTTCATCCCATGGCCTAGATCAGCATCGGGTATATGGCTGTGAATTTGATATTGCCGTATTGTCTAATTTGAGCAGGGATCACCTTGATTACCATGGCACCATGCAAGCCTATGCTCAAGCAAAGGCGAAATTGTTTAGCTGGCCAGGACTGCGTCAGGCCATTATCAATATTGATGATAAATTTGGTCAAGCTTTGATTGATGAGATAGCGTCTGATGTTCGCCTCTGGACTTATAGTACTCGCTCCCAAGCAGGGCAGGTGGCTATTAGTGTGGCAGAGGTAAACTACACTCGCCATGGCCTCGAAGCCATTATCAATACTCCCTTGGGTAGCTTAGAGTTGGTGACCAATCTATATGGTGAATTTAATCTAAGTAATCTATTAGCTTGCCTAGGCGTGCTATTAGCTAAGGGCTATAGCTTGGCTGCTATTCAACCTGCTCTTTGTGCATTAAATCCAGTTCCTGGACGGATGGAAAAATACCTTAGTGATTCTGGCCTAACCGTTATTGTTGACTATGCCCATACTCCAGACGCTTTGCGGGCAGCTTTGCAGGCTACCCGACAACACCTAGACTCTGGGCAATTATGGTGTGTATTTGGTTGTGGCGGTGATCGTGATCAAGGTAAACGACCATTAATGGCCAAAATAGCTGAACAGTGGGCGGACAATATCGTAGTAACCGACGATAATCCGCGCTATGAAGATGCAACGGTTATTACCCAACAAATTCAGGCTGGCTTTACTGATCATGGCAAAGTAACAGTGATCAATAATCGTAAACAGGCTCTGGAATTTGCTTTGGGGCAGGCCAAGGCAAACGATATTGTTTTAGTAGCCGGTAAAGGACATGAAGTTTATCAGGAGATTGCTGGCCAGCGACATCATTTTAGTGATCGCGCAGTCGTGGCCAGTTTGTTACAGGAGTTGAGTTCATGAAATTGGCCTTTGAGCAATTAGCAGAACCTTTGCAGGCTAGTAAGGTGACAAAAAATGTCAGCTTTACGCGTATTTCAACAGATACCCGTACCTTACAAGCAGGTGATTTATTTATTGCTTTGGTGGGTCCTAACTTTGATGGTCATGAATTTATTGCTCAGGCTCAGCAGAAAGGGGCTGTTGGCGCTTTAGTAAGTACCGATATTGATTCTGATCTACCGCAAATGCGAGTGGCTGATACACGCATAGCTTTGGCTGAATTAGCTAGTTTTCGGCGCCAACAAATGTCTGGTACTTGGTTGGCGGTGACTGGTAGTAGTGGTAAAACAACGGTCAAAGAAATGTTGGGTCATATTCTAGCTGAGGCAGGCTCCGTGGAAGTGACGCAAGGTAATTTCAATAATGATTTTGGCGTGCCTATTACCATTATGAATATGCAAGCCCAAGGTATTGATTATAGAGTGCTAGAACTAGGTGCTAATCATATTGGTGAAATAGCTTATACCAGTCGTATTGGTCGCCCACAGATCGCTATTTTAAATAATGCTCAAGATGCTCACTTATCGGGCTTTGGTGGTGTGCAAGGTGTGGTCAAGGCGAAAGGTGAAATAGTCTCATCCTTAGATGCACAGGGACAGGCTGTACTTAATCTTGATGATGCTAATTATAACTATTGGTTACAGTTGGCAGAAGCGCGCCAAGTATGGTCATTTAGTATTGACAAGGCCTCTGCTCGAGTTCATACCAAACAATTAATTGTGGGCGCGCAAAGTAGTGACTTTGAACTTAATATTGATGGCCAACAATGCCCTGTACATTTACCCCTTGCGGGTCGGCATAATGTTGCTAACGCTCTGGCTGCGGCGGCAGCGGCAGCGGCAGCAGGGCTATCAATAGAGCAAATTCAAGCTGGTTTGCAGGCCTGCGAAGCCTATCAGGGCCGCCTTGTTCGCCATGAGTTGGCTAATGATGTTTTAGTTATCGATGATACTTACAATGCTAACCCAGCCTCTGTCAAAGCCGCTATTGATGTATTGACTAAACAGACAGGTGAAAGCTGTTTAATTTTAGGTGATTTAAGGGAACTTGGCACGGCTTCCTATGGTCTGCATAAAGAGCTTGGAAGTTATGCGGCCCAAGCTGGAATAAACTATTTTATTGGCGTGGGGTCACGGGTCTCGGCAGCAGTCAATCAGTTTGCTGCTGAAGGTGGTCAACACCCCATTGCTGTGGCGTCACAAGCGGACGTAATGCCCTATTTGCAAACTCTTCCCAAGAGCTATTTAAGCTGTTTGGTAAAGGGTTCGCGCTCGAGTCGTATGGAACGCGTTGTGAAGTTATTATTAGAACAGGATCAATAACCCATGCTTTTATGGTTAGCTGAATATCTATCCCAATTTTATAGTGTATTTGGAGTCTTCCAATACCTAACTATGCGCGCCATTATGGGTGTATTAACAGCACTATTTATCGCTATGGCCATTGGCCCCTTTATGATTAAGCATTTGCAGATTAGGCAAATCGGCCAAGCTATTCGTGATGATGGGCCCCAAAGTCATTTAGTCAAAGCCGGTACGCCCACCATGGGCGGTGCGTTGATTTTGGTAGCCATTATTATTAGTGCTTTGTTATGGGGCGATCTGAGTAACCGTTATATATGGGTAACCATTTTTGTCACTGGCATATTTGGGATTGTTGGTTGGGTTGATGATTACCGCAAAGTAATTGAGAAAAATTCCCGTGGCTTAATTGCCCGCTGGAAATATTTTTGGCAATCCGTGGCAGGCTTAGGTGCGGCATTATTTTTATTTTATAGTGCCCAAGATCCCCAGGAACTGGAGCTAATTGTGCCATTCTTTAAAGATGTTAGCATCCAATTGGGTTTGCTGTATATATTGTTCACCTATTTTGTCATTGTGGGCACCTCTAATGCGGTAAACTTGACCGATGGTCTTGATGGTTTGGCCATCCTGCCCACTGTATTAGTGGCGGCAGCGCTGGGTGTGTTTGCATACCTAACAGGGCACTCTGTTTTTTCTGAATATCTACATATTCCCTATATTCGTGGTTCAGGTGAACTGGTGGTATTTTGTGCCGCTATGGTTGGTGCTGGGATGGGCTTTCTTTGGTTTAACACTTATCCAGCACAAGTATTTATGGGTGATGTGGGCGCCTTATCCCTTGGTGCGGCCTTAGGTGTGATTGCCGTTATTGTTCGACAAGAACTGGTGCTATTGATTATGGGGGGTATTTTTGTGGCAGAAACCCTTTCGGTTATTTTGCAAGTTGGTTCTTATAAACTAACGGGCAAGCGCATTTTCCGCATGGCACCTTTGCATCATCATTTTGAATTATCTGGCTGGCCTGAACCACGTATTATTGTGCGTTTTTGGATTATTACCGTGATCTTGGTATTGATTGGTTTAGCCACCTTGAAGTTACGTTAACGAAGGAATTATAGGCAATATGCAACTTATTGGCAGTGATCGATATACCCTAGTAATGGGGTTAGGCAAAACGGGTTTTGCCTGCGCCAACTATTTGGCTGCTCAAGGCCAACGAGTTGTCGTCACTGATACGCGTGAGAAACCGCCTTATCTTAATGAGTTGCGTCAAGTTTGGCCCGATATGCCAGTGCATTTGGGTGACTTTGATAGTGAATTATGTTGTGCAGCAGATACGATTGTTTTAAGTCCAGGGGTGCCTAAGCAGGAGCCAGCCATACAGGCTGCTATTAGTCATGGAGTGCCTGTACGTAGTGAGATTGATCTGTTTTCTGCGGCGGCCCAAGCGCCTATCGTTGCTATTACAGGGTCTAATGCCAAGAGTACCGTCACCAGCTTAGTTGGCGATATGGCGGAGGCCGCTGGTTTGCGTGTGGCTGTCGGTGGTAATTTGGGTACGCCTGCTCTAGAGCTTCTCGACGAAAAGGTTCAAGTTTATGTCATGGAGTTATCTAGCTTTCAACTAGAAACAACTCACCAGCTTGGTGCTGAAGTGGCCTGTGTGCTGAATATTAGCCCCGACCATATGGATCGCTATGACAATAATTTGATGGCCTATCACCAAGCCAAGCACCGTATTTTTCAGGGCTGTAAAAAGGTTGTAGAGAATGCTGATGACCAGTTAACACTAGCTTTAGTGCCCGATCATGTTGAGCGTCGCCAATTTACTTTATCCGTTCCCGATCTAAAACAATATGGTTTGCAGGGGAGTGCTGACGAAGAATGGATCAGCATCGGCTTTAAACGCCTGCTTAAAACCAGCGAGCTAGTTCTGACTGGGCGCCATAATATTGCCAACTGTTTAGCTGCCCTAGCCATTGGCGACAGTATCGGTTTGCCTCATAAATCGATGCTAGAGGCCATAAGAAGTTTCCGAGGCTTAGCTCATCGCTGTGAATATGTATCCACTCAAGATGGCGTAACTTATATTAATGATTCCAAAGGTACTAATGTTGGTGCCACAGTGGCCGCCATTGAAGGCCTTGGTGCAACTATCCCAGGCAAGGTTGTGTTACTGGCCGGTGGTGTTGGCAAAGGAGCTGATTTTGCAGAATTAAAGGCGCCAATGCAGCAATTTGGTCGGGCGGCTATGGTATATGGTCAAGACGGGGAGGATATCGATCGGGTATTAACGGGCGCTATAGCAACTTACCGTACCGACGATATGGTAGCGGCATTAGCTCAGGCTAGAGCAGTTGCTCAACCGGGTGATCTAGTCCTCCTTTCACCTGCATGTTCGAGTTTTGATGCCTATGAGAGTTTTGAAAAGCGGGGCGAACATTTTTGCCAACTGGTGGAGGCTCAGGTATGAACTGGTTACAGCAGCAATGGCAATTATTACAAGGCCAAAGCCTTGATAAATCACTGTTGATCCCCGCTATTGCGCTTATGGTGATTGGTTTTATTATGATTAGCTCAGCGTCAATTGATGTAGCGGCAATCAAATATGCGGATCCTTTTTATCAGAGTAAGCGACAGGGCGTATTTATCTTCTTGGGGTTAATTGCCCTCTGTAGTTGCTTATTTATTCCTATCCAATTTTGGCAAAAGCATGGCGCACTTCTAATGGGCCTAGGCGCTTTTAGTCTGATCATTGTTTTGGTGCCGGGTTTAGGGCGAGAAGTAAATGGTAGTGTGCGTTGGATACCTTTAGGATCATTTAGCTTGCAACCTTCTGAGTTTGCCAAGATAGCTGTGGTCACCTTTATGGCAGGCTATTTAGTGCGGCGGCAGGCTGAAGTCAGAACCAATTTTGTGGGCTTTTTAAAACCCATGCTGGTCATGATGGTATTTAGTGGTCTGCTATTGTTGGAGCCTGACTTTGGGGCGACTGTGGTGTTAATGGGAGCCGTGGTTGGTATGTTCTTCCTCAGTGGCATGCGCAAATTGCATTTGCTGGCAGTGGCACTAGTGCTGTTGCCAGTTATAGCTGCCATAGCTATGTTTTCACCCTATCGTATGAAGCGTTTGCTTACTTATTTGGAGCCATGGCAGGATCCATTTGGGGCTGGCTATCAGTTAACTCAGGCGCAAATTGCCTTTGGTCGTGGCGGTTGGTTTGGGGAAGGTTTGGGGAATAGTATGCAAAAGCTATTTTATTTGCCTGAAGCTCATACAGACTTTGTCTATTCGGTTTTAGCTGAAGAGTGGGGCGCCATGGGTGCCATTGCCGTAGTCGCACTTTATGCAGTGTTGATTGTGCGGGGTTTAAAAGTAGGCCAGCTAGCCGAACGTTTACAGCGGCCCTACGCAGCCTACCTATGCTACGGCTTAGTGTTTTTAATCGCGGCCCAGGCCATGATTAATATTGGGGTTAATTTGGGTTTGTTGCCCACTAAAGGCTTAACCTTACCTTTTGTCAGCTATGGTGGCAGTAGCATGATTGCTTGTGCCGGTATAGTAGGCATTTTATTACGTATTAGTGTTGAAAATAGCTATTTACTGACTCTTGTGCAAAGACGTCAAATTGATAACCAGCGCATGCAGGCTGAAGCCATAGCAGCCGATGAACCTGCAGACTTTGTCAATGGGGAGGGGCCGTATGTCGAACACCAACCCTAAAGCCCCACGTATATTAATAATGGCTGCTGGTACTGGGGGACACGTCTATCCAGCTTTGAGTACAGCGGCTTATTTGGGTGAACAAGGCTGGCATATTGACTGGCTGGGCACTAGCAAAGGTATAGAGCAGCGTTTGGTGCCAGCAGCAGGTTATCAACTGCACTGTATTGATATTAACGGTTTGCGCGGTAAAGGTATGTTGTCTTTATTGGGTGCACCATGGCGTTTAATTAAATCCCTATGGCAAGCTTGGTTAATTCTGGGTCGCCTAAAACCCGATGTGGTATTAGGCATGGGTGGATTTATTGCTGGTCCTGGGGGCTTGGCAACATTTTTAAGACGAACACCTTTATTAATTCATGAACAAAATGCCGTCGCTGGGCTTACCAATAAACTACTTCGTCCCTTGTCATGGCGGGTAATGCAAGCTTTTGCGGGTACTTTTAAAGATGCGTCTGTATTGACTGTTGGTAATCCAATTCGCCCTGATTTTGCTGCTCACAGTGATCAACAAGCTAGTCAAGAAAGTCTAAATTTACTGGTGGTGGGTGGCAGTTTGGGGGCATTGGCTTTAAATCAAATTATCCCCAAGGTGCTAGCCACACTGCCTGCTGAAATAGCTTTGCAGGTTCGTCACCAGTGTGGACCAAAACATTTGCAAATCACTCAAGAAGCTTACCAGCAAGCATCAGTGCAAGGGCAAGTAGATGCCTATATTGATGATATGCCAGCCGCTTTTGCTGCCGCTGATATTATTATTTGCCGAGCTGGTGCCCTAACTGTCAGTGAGCTAGCTGCTGCTGGTAAGCCAGCCATTTTGGTGCCTTATCCTTATGCCGTGGATGACCATCAAACAGCCAATGCTCAAATTTTGGTTGCCGCCGGTGCCGCCCTATTAATGCCACAGGCGCAAATGCAAGTGACCAGTCTAGAACAAGCTTTATTGCCCCTATTAACCCAGCCTGAGTTACGAGCAAAAATGGCTCAGGCAGCCTTAAGTGTGGCTCAACCTCAAGCAACGGCAGCTGTTGCAAAACAATGTATGGAGGCCGTCAGTGGTTAAAGTAACCCCAGCCCATCAATATGTGATCCCAGAAATGCGCCGTATGCGTAAAATCCACTTTGTGGGTATTGGCGGTGTGGGCATGTGTGGCATAGCCGAAGTACTGCTTAATCAGGGCTATGAAGTCAGTGGTTCAGATATCCGTGTTAGTCCCGTAACCGAGCGGCTTGCAGCCCAAGGTGCTGCCATTATGATTGGCCATGAAGAAGCCAATGTCCGTGGCGTTCATGTCGTGGTAGCATCCACTGCTGTTGGTGATGATAATCCTGAGGTGGCTGCAGCACGAGCACACCGAATTCCGGTTATTCAAAGGGCGGAAATGCTGGCAGAGTTAATGCGCTATCGGCATGGTATTGCCGTTGCCGGTACCCATGGTAAAACCACCACGACCTCAATGACCGCTGCTGTCTTGGCGGCTGGTGGTTTGGATCCTACTTTTGTTATTGGTGGCAAGCTCAACAGTGCAGGTACCAATGCCCAATTGGGTAGTAGCAGTTATTTGGTGGCAGAAGCCGATGAAAGCGATGCGTCTTTCCTTCACCTTCAACCACTTACCGCCGTTGTGACCAATATTGATGCTGACCATATGTCTACCTATGAAGGTGACTTTGGGCGTCTCAAGCGAACCTTTATTGAATTTTTACATAACTTACCTTTTTACGGCTTAGCTATTGTCTGCATTGACGATCCTGTCGTGTGGGAAATAATGCCGCAAATAAGCCGGCCCACAATTACTTATGGGTTTGATGAAAACGCTGATATTCGTGCCTACGAATTAGAGCAAGATGGCATGATGACCCACTTTAAAGTGGCTCGAAAAGGCCATGAAGATTTACAAATTAGCTTGCAAATGCCAGGCCGTCACAATGCCTTAAACGCTTTGGCGGCTATTGCTATTGCTACTGATTTAGAAGTCGAGGATAAGCAGATCGAAGCTGGGCTTTCTGGCTTTACGGGGGTCGGTCGCCGTTTCCAAGTGCTAGGTGAATATCCTGCCAAAACGGGTACAGCTACCTTAGTAGATGACTATGGACATCATCCTCGAGAAGTGGCCGCAACTATCGAAGCTATTCGCACAGGTTGGCCTGATCGCCGCTTAGTGATGGTTTATCAACCTCACCGCTTCACTCGAACACGAGATCTTTATGAAGACTTTGTGGAGGTGTTGTCACGGGTTGATGTATTGGTATTAATGGATATCTATCCTGCTGGTGAAGAACCTATATCTGGTGCCGATGGCCGTAGTTTATGTCGTAGTATCCGAGCCCGTGGGGCTTTGGATCCAGTGTTTGTAGAAAGGGGCGCGGCGGTCGCACCGGTACTGGAAGATATCCTGCAGGATGGTGATCTGCTTCTTACTCAAGGTGCTGGAGATATTGGTCAAATTTCTCGCGCCCTGTTGGCCAGCATGGAACAGGAGACAAAATGAACGTTAACCATGTAACCATCAATCTAGCAGACGAGTGGCAGGATTTATTAACCGTGCCCACTGGCCGTATTGGGGTTATATACGGTGGTGATTCTGCCGAGCGAGAGATATCACTGCTAAGTGGACAACAGGTGCTGCAATATTTATTGGCTGCGGGTGTCGATGCCTTTAGCGTTGATCTGGCTGGGCCTGAAGCCCTGGCATCCGGCCTAACTCAGTTGCAACAACTTCAACAAGCTTCTATGGATGCCGCATTTATCGCCATGCATGGACCGGGTGGAGAGGATGGTACTTTACAGGGTGTTCTAGAATACCTTGGTGTGCCCTATACCGGTAGTGGCGTGATGGCATCTGCGTTAGGTATGCATAAATTAATGACTAAGATGGTTTGGGAGAGAAGTAATATAACTACTCCCCCATGGCGTCTACTGGATGATAAAAGTGATTTAGTCGAGGTCGCCAATGAACTGGGATTACCCTTGGTCGTAAAGCCAGTTCATGAAGGTTCAAGCTTAGGTGTCCATATAGCGGCTAGCGTTGAAGATATGCAGTCTGCATATGCTGATGCTAAAGCGTTTGATCGGCAAGTAATGGCTGAAAAATTAATCGTTGGTGAAGAATACACCATTGGTATTTTAAACGGTCGTGCCTTGCCAGCTATTCGACTGCAAACCAACAATGAATTTTATGATCTAGAGGCTAAGTATTACTCGGATGATACCTCATACAGCTTTGAAAACACTTTGTCTGCAGCCCAGCAAATGGCTTTAGAGGCAGAGTGTGTCAGGGCTTTTGAAGCAGTTGAGTGTTTAGATTGGGGGCGCATAGATGTTATGCGTGATGGCCAAGGTAAAAATTGGTTGTTAGAAGTTAATACATCACCCGGCATGACCAGTCATAGCTTGGTACCCATGGCGGCTAAACAGGCCGGTTTAAGCTATGAACAACTCGTGGTAGTGATACTAAATTTAGCCATACAGCGGCATAAAAAAAGGGGACTCTAAAATGACCAGTTGGCTTAACTCTATCTTATGGCGCTTGCTGCTATTGGGCGTTATAGGTGGCTCTCTATATTGGGGTTGGATCTATGCTAGTCCATGGGTAAACCAGCCTATTCGACAAGTTGTACTACAAGGAGATATTCCTCAGAGTCAGCAACAATTAATAGTGGCGCAGTTACAAAGCCAAGACTTAGGTCGTTTTTTCGAAGTTAGTTTAAATGGCGTAAAAGACCAAGTTGAAGGCAATGTTTGGGTAGACGATGCGGTGGTATCGCGAGTATGGCCCGATCGACTTATGGTGGAAGTAAGCCCACAGATTATTGTTGCACGCTGGGGTGAAAATCAGGTCTTAAATCATCACTGGCAAGTATTAAATTTGGACCTAAATTTAGTGGCCGATTTGGCTACTTTACCCATGCTTGATGGCCCAGCTCAGCAAACACAAAATATGGCCAATAATTTTCGCGCTATGAATGCCGTTTTAGCCCCCGAAAATCTTTCTATCGATAGTTTATATATGGCTAAACGTGGGGCAGTGGATTTAGTTTTAGATAATGATATTGAGATCCTGTTAGGGCGTGATAAAGGTATGCAGCGTCTGCGCCGTTTAGTACAGATTTATAATACAGATTTAGCTGACTTGCCAGAGCCCATTGCGCGCATTGACGGTCGTTATCCACATGGTGTGGCGGTGGCTTTAAAAGGTGATCAAGCGGAGTCTTTATAGGAATTAATTTAGTGCATTAATGGCTGCAAAATGAAGCCCTTGAAGCGTATTTTTAGAGTTGACCCAAGAGATAGTAATAAGGGTCATTTAAAGGTAAAAATCGGTGCCTATTTATGCCGAAATATGGGATAATCAGGTACATGGAAAAATTGGTTAAAAGTCATGCCTTTTTGGCTGTCTGCTAGCCACTAAAACAGCTTGGATAAGCGAGCATAAGTTAACGAAATATGGCTGATATAAGTGATACTCCCATGCTTGTAAGCCTCGATATAGGTACCTCAAAAGTGGTAGCTATGGTGGCAGAGGTGCCTGCGCAAGGAGAGCTACGTATTGCCGGTGTCAGTTGCCAGCCAGCCCGAGGCTTAAAGCGCGGTATGATTGTCGATATAGAATCGACCGTAATGGCCATCAAACGCGCTATCGAAGAAGCCGAACTTATGGCTGAATGTAAAATTGATAGTCTGACAGTGGGTATAGGTGGTAATCATATCAGTAGCCTTAATTCCCATGGCATAGTCGCCATTGAAGGGGGCGAAGTCAGTGAGTCTGATGTTGATCGGGTCATTGATGCAGCTAGAGCTGTGGCTATTTCTAGCGATCAAAAAATTCTCCATATCCTGCCGCAAGAATATGTTATTGATGGCCAAGATGGCATTCGTGATCCATTAGGTATGTCTGGGGTTCGCTTGGAAGTCAAAGTACATATTGTTATTGGCTCCCGCAATATTGCCCAGAATATCGAAAAATCGTTAACTCGCTGTGATCTGCGCATGGACGGTTTGGTGGTTAATCAACTCGCCTCAAGTCATGCTGTACTGACTGAAGATGAAAAAGAGTTAGGTGTTTGTCTTATTGATATGGGTGCTGGTACTCTTGATGTTGCGGTATATACAGCCGGCGCCATCCGCCATACCGTTGTGATCCCAGTAGCTGGCGATCAGGTGACTAATGATATTGCCATGGCCCTCCGTACTCCGACTGTGCATGCGGAAGATATAAAAGTACGTTATGCCTGTGCCTTAGCCCAATTAGCCGATTTAACCGAGACCGTAAAAGTCCCCAGTGTGGGTGAACGACCAGCCCGGGATTTGTCACGTCAGGCCTTGGCTGAGGTTGTCGAACCACGCTATGAAGAACTCTATACCTTAGTACAGGCAGAATTGCGTCGCAGTGGTTACGAAGATGCGTTGGCAGCAGGTGTGGTGTTAACCGGTGGCACGGCCCTAATGGAAGGGGCCGTAGAGTTGGCAGAAGAGATTTTCCATATGCCAGTACGTTTGGCAAAACCGAAGCCATTAGCCGGTGCTATGGATTTAGTCGATGAGCCTAATTTTGCCACTAGCCTAGGGCTATTACATTATGCCAGTGAGCAACAAGTGGATGCTGGCAATAAACGTATGTCAAAGGCAAAGTTAGGGCAACAGGGATCCATCTTTACACAGGCAAAAGAGTGGATAATGAAGAATTTTTAACACTTTTCTGATATGTTAGGGAAGTGTCTATACCCGTTCGAACTGGAGCCGTACGGGTTATATGATAATAAGACCAGGAGCATAAAATGGACATGTATGAATTAGTTGATAATGTACCACAAGATGCGGTAATTAAAGTTATTGGCGTTGGTGGTGGCGGTGGTAATGCCGTAGGGCATATGCTATCCAGTGAAGTGACAGGCGTAGACTTTATCTGTGCCAATACTGACTCACAAGCATTAAAAGGCTTGGAGTCGCGTTCAGTTGTGCAGCTAGGTACGCAGATTACCAAAGGTCTGGGTGCAGGCGCTAACCCACAAGTAGGGCGTGAAGCTGCCCTTGAGGATCGTGACCGCATCGCGGAATCACTACGTGGCGCAGATATGGTGTTTATTACTGCCGGTATGGGTGGTGGTACCGGTACAGGTGCAGCGCCCATTGTTGCCGAAGTGGCGCGTGAGTTGGGTATTCTTACCGTTGCGGTAGTGACCAAGCCATTTCCATTTGAAGGCCGTAAGCGTATGGCCATCGCTGAACAGGGTCTAAAGGAATTATCAGAGCACGTTGACTCCCTGATCACCATTCCGAATGAAAAGCTATTACCTGTTTTGGGTAAAAACTGCAGTTTGCTAAATGCCTTTAGTACAGCTAATGATGTACTGCTTGGCGCGGTGCAAGGTATTGCTGATCTGATTATCCGTCCAGGTATGATCAACGTTGACTTTGCTGATGTACGCACAGTGATGTCAGAAATGGGCATGGCCATGATGGGTACTGGCGTAGGTAAGGGTGAAGATCGTGCCCGGGAAGCGGCTGAAGCGGCTATTCGTAGCCCTCTTCTAGAAGATGTTGACCTCAATGGTGCCAAAGGTATTTTGGTTAATATTACCGCTGGCTTAGATATGAATCTGGGTGAGTTTTCCGAAGTCGGTGCAACTGTGGAAGAGTTTGCTTCTGAAAATGCCACAGTAGTTATCGGCACAGTTATTGACCCTGAAATGGTCGATGAATTAAAAGTGACAGTAGTGGCGACAGGTTTAGGGGGTTCATCAGCAAAAAAGAATGAACCATCCGTAAGTGCTGTGGTCAATAATCCTATGTCGACTTCATCACAGTCAACTGATGGGGCTTATAAAGACCATTCAGCCAAGACAACTAGTGAGTCGTCAGAGGCAGCAGGTTCAGCTGAATCACAAGGTGATGCGGCGGGTACGATAGATTATTTGGATATTCCAGCGTTTTTGCGCCGACAGGCGGATTAAATGCAAAAACTTCGCCCGACCTTGTGTAAATTGTTTAGCATATTCCCCTTGGGGGCACAATTTTAGTGTATAATATGCGCCGAATTTTAAGTCAAGGTTAATGGCGAAATGGTTAGACAACGTACTCTCAAAAATGTGATCCGCGCTACAGGTATTGGTATCCATACTGGCAAAAAAGTCTATTTGACTTTAAAGCCTGCTCCAGCCAACACAGGTATCGTTTTTTGTCGCACAGATTTGGATCCAGTTGTAACCATAGAGGCTAATGTTGACAATGTAGGTGATACGACACTCTCCACAAACCTGGTCAAGGATGGTGTCCGTGTTTGCACAATTGAACATCTAATGTCAGCTTTTGCTGGCTTGGGTATCGATAATGCCTATGTAGAGCTAAGTGGCGAAGAAGTGCCCATTATGGATGGCAGTTCGGCACCGTTTGTTTTCCTATTGCAATCCGCCGGTGTAGAAGAACAAAATGCACCGAAAAAGTTTATCCGTATTAAAAGCCCTATTCAGGCTGAGCACGAGGATAAAAAAGCCACATTGTTGCCTTATGAAGGCTTCCGTGTTGGTTTTACCATAGATTTTGATCATCCTGTATTTGAGAAAGATAACTGCACTACTTATCTGGATTTTTCTAGTACTTCCTATGTCAAAGAAGTGAGCCGAGCTCGTACCTTTGGTTTTATGCGTGACTTCGAATACCTACGGTCAAAAAATTTGGCCTTGGGTGGCAGTATGGATAACGCCATTGCCGTTGATGATTTCCGCGTCCTTAATGAAGATGGCTTGCGTTACAAAAATGAGTTCGTCAAACACAAAGTACTCGATGCCGTTGGTGATCTTTATCTTCTTGGTAATAGCTTAATTGGTCAGTTTGAAGGCTATAAGTCAGGTCATGGTCTAAACCACCTATTGTTACGTGAGTTAGTTGCCAATAGAGAGTCTTGGGAAGTGGTCACTTTTGATGATGAAAATTCAGCACCCATTGCTTATATGGCACCTGCAGCTGCCTAGATTCATCTGTTAGGCCTCTCTATTGGTACAAATTAAGTATTTAAAAAGCCGGTTTAGTTAACACAAACCGGCTTTTTTATTGTCTTTTATTAGGTAAGGCCAAAATCTTCACCGCTTGGTGGGCTTATATGGCAAAAAAGGCTTTAAAATTATGGGAAAATCCCCATAATACATGATGATAAATTTATAAATGGCGATCCATATTTTCCACTCCATAGGCTATCCTGTATTTAGTCCGAGTAACAAGCCATCAATTGACACATAATGAAAAAGAAAGAAGGCAATGTTTAATATTCTCCAGTCCATTTTTGGCAGCAAAAATGATCGCGAAGTTAAGAAACTTAATAAAATAGTCCAATCCATTAATGCCTTGGAAAGCCAATGCCAAGGTATGTCAGATAGCGAAATTGCTGCTAAGCGGGGCGAATTTCAGGAACGTTTTGAAGCCGGTGAAAGCTTAGATAAGCTATTACCAGAGGCTTTTGCCGTCTGTCGAGAAGCGTCCGTTAGATTTATGGGTTTACGCCATTTTGATGTGCAGATGATTGGTGGTATGGCTTTGCATAAAGGCAAAGTAGCTGAGATGCGCACGGGCGAAGGTAAAACCTTAGTGGCTACCTTAGCCGTATATTTAAATGCTATTCCTGGTAATGGTGTGCACGTGGTCACGGTAAACGATTACCTTGCTAATCGTGATGCTGAATGGATGCGTCCCTTATATGAAGGCCTTGGCTTAAGTGTAGGGGTTATTCTGGGTGGTCAAGATAACGAGCAAAAGCGGGTTGCTTATGGCTGTGATGTCACCTACGGCACGAATAATGAGTTTGGTTTTGACTATTTGCGCGACAATATGGCCTTTAGTGTCGCCGACAAAGTTCAGCGCCCACTAAATTTCGCTATTGTTGATGAAGTTGACTCCATCCTTATTGACGAAGCGCGAACCCCATTAATTATTTCTGGTCCGGTGGAAGACAATACGGCCATCTACCAAACCATCGATAAACTCATACCGAAACTGGATAAACAGCCTGAAGTTGAAGGTGATGAGCAGCCATCGGGACACTATACTTTTGATGAATCCCAACGCGCCATCGAACTGACTGAAGAAGGGCATCTTTACGTCGAAGAATTGCTGGTAGAGGCCAAGTTATTGCAAGCCGGTGATAGCTTATATGCCGCAAGTAATTTAACCCTGTTGCACCATATTTATGCTGGCCTTCGTGCCCATGTGGTATTCCAGAAGAATGTCGACTATATCGTGCAAAATGGTCAGGTGGTGATTGTTGATGAGCATACGGGTAGAACCATGCCTGGCCGTCGCTGGTCTGAGGGTATTCATCAAGCGGTAGAAGCCAAAGAAGGGGTAGAGATTCAAAAAGAAAGCCAAACCTTGGCTTCGACAACCTTTCAAAATTACTTCCGTTTGTATAGTAAACTTGCCGGTATGACCGGTACAGCTGATACCGAAGCCTTTGAACTACATCAAATTTACGGTTTGGATGTATTGGTTATCCCAACCAATGTAGATGTAAAACGTCAGGATATGAATGACCTTGTTTACCTGACTCTGGAAGAAAAATTTGCTGCAATTATCGAAGATATAAGTCACTGTGTTAGTGAGCAACGTCCTGTTCTAGTCGGTACTGCATCCATTGAAATGTCGGAAATGATTTCTCAGGCCCTGTCTAAAGCCAGTATCGAACATAATGTTTTGAATGCTAAGCAGCATGAACAAGAAGCCCATATTGTAGCCCAAGCTGGCCGTCCCGGTGCCGTGACCATTGCCACCAATATGGCAGGCCGTGGTACCGATATTGTGTTAGGCGGTAAGCTGGAAGCAGAATTAGAAGCCATGGATGCCTCAGCAACGGCTGAGCAAAAAGATGCTGTTAAGGCCGAGTGGCAAACACGCCATGACTTGGTATTGGCTCAAGGTGGCTTGCATATTATTGGTACCGAACGTCATGAATCAAGGCGTATCGATAATCAGCTACGTGGCCGTTCTGGGCGTCAAGGTGACCCTGGTTCGTCACGTTTCTACCTGTCTTTGGAAGATAATCTCCTACGCATCTTTGCCCCTGAGCGTATTAAGGGACTAATGCAAAAGCTGGGTATGGAGAAAGGGGAGGCCATCGAACACCGCATGGTGAGTAATGCTGTGGAGAAGTCCCAGCGTAAGTTAGAAGGCCGTAACTTTGATATTCGTAAGCAACTTCTTGAATATGATGATGTTGCCAATGATCAGCGCTCGGTTATCTATGAACAGCGTAATGACTTAATGAACGCCGACCAGATTAGTGAGGTTATTGTTAACATTCGTGAAGAAGTGGTTAACAGTAATATCGATGGTTATATTCCGCCACAAAGTTTGGCAGAGCAATGGGATGTTCCTGGCTTAGAAGAATCTTTAACTAAGCAATTTGCCATGCAGATTCCGGTGCAAAAATGGCTCGATGAAGACGATCGTCTGCACGAGGATACCCTGCGCAATAAGATACTGGATACGATCGCTGAGCAGTACACCGCGAAAGAGTCTGTAGTAGGTGCTGAGTCAATCCGTACGTTTGAAAAACAAGTAATGCTGCAAGTAATCGATGCGCGCTGGAAAGAGCACTTGGCAACCATGGATATGCTACGCCAAGGTATTCACCTACGTGGTTATGCACAGAAAAACCCCAAACAGGAATACAAACGCGAATCCTTTGAATTATTCCAACATTTGCTGTTTGCCATTAAAGAAGATGTGATTCGTATTCTATCTCATGTGCAAGTGCGTTCACCCGAAGAAATTGAAGCAGAAGAACGCCAGCGTCGTGCTGCTGCTCAGCAAGCTATGGAGTTTCAGCATGCTCAAGCTCAAGCCGCCTCACGCACTGCCCAATCTGCCGCTGCAGCTGATGCTAAAGTAGCAAAAGCCAAACCGAAGGTGGGGCGTAATGAACCTTGTACTTGTGGTTCTGGCAAAAAATATAAACATTGTTGTGGCAAACTGGCTTAGCTATATAAGGACATAATATGGCTGTTGGCGCAGAACAGAAAATTAATTATTTTCCCGTTGCTGGCTTTAAATTAGGCACCACCAGCGCTGGTATTAAAACACCTGGGCGTAAAGATTTAGTGATTATGCAGGCGCAGCCAGGTAGTACTATGGCTGGTGTGTTTACCGCCAATGCTTTTTGTGCCGCACCAGTGCATATTTGTCGACAACATTTGGCCACCCAACAGCCGTTATTAATGGTTGTTAATACGGGCAATGCCAATGCTGGTACAGGTGAACAGGGCATGCAGGATGCTGTATCAACCTGTGCTGCTGTAGCTGACCTAGCGGCTGTTTCTGCTGATCAGGTTCTACCCTTTTCTACTGGCGTAATAGGCGAGCATTTGCCTATGCCATGTTTGCTAAATGCTTTACCCCAGGCCTATGCCAATCTGACTGAGGATGGCTGGTCTGATGCTGCTGAAGGCATACTCACCACCGATACCCGTACTAAAGGGGCCAGTGTAAAGCTGCAACTGTCTGGCACGGAAATCACCTTAACCGGTATTGCCAAAGGCTCGGGTATGATTCGGCCGAATATGGCGACCATGTTAGCTTATGTGGCAACAGATATTGGTCTTTCCCAAGCTATGACTCAAGAGCTAGTTCGGGATGCTACTGAATTAAGTTTTAATCGCATTACTGTCGATGGTGATATGTCGACTAATGACTCTTGTATGTTAGTTGCCACTGGTGCCAGTGGTTTGACAGTTGAATCCGGCACAGCCGATTACCAAGCATTACGAGAAGCTTTAGTTAGTTTAATGCAAACCCTAGCGCAAGCCATTGTGCGTGATGGTGAGGGTGCTAGTAAATTTATTGCCATTACCGTAGCAGGTGGCCAAAACCGTCAAGAGTGCTTAGATGTAGCCTATGCTATCGCCCATTCTCCCTTGGTCAAAACAGCACTCTTTGCTGCTGATCCAAATTGGGGGCGCATTCTGGCTGCCGTGGGTTATGCAGGCATTACGGATTTAGATGTTGATAACCTAACTATATATTTAGGCGATGAGTTATTGGTGGCCAATGGCGGTCGGGCCGAAAGTTATACGGAAGAGGCCGGTCAGGCAGTAATGGATAAAGATGAAATCACCATTCGGGTAGATCTTAAACGTGGAAACGCCACAGAAACAGTGTGGACCACAGATCTCACCTATGAGTATGTGCGTATCAATGCTGATTACCGGAGTTAGGCTAAGCTAATGGCGAGAGTGGATGTAGCAGCTGGGATTCTTGTTGATGGTAAGGGTCATATTCTTTTAGCCCAACGTGCAGATCATCAGCATCAAGGTGGCAAGTGGGAATTTCCTGGTGGTAAGATCGAAGTTGGTGAAACCCCTGAACAAGCCTTATGTCGAGAATTACAGGAAGAGTTGGGGGTGCAAGTTGAGCCCCAAGATTGCCAATTATTTCAGCATATTACCTATGACTATCCTGATAAGCAGGTAAGTTTGCGGTTTTATATTATCAATCGCTTTGCTGGCACACCTAAGGGCGCAGAAGGGCAGCCTTTACAGTGGGTGAATGCACAAGCATGCCAAGCCTACACATTACCTAAAGCCAATAAACCTGTGCTTGAAGCGTTATTAAAAGACTGGCCAAATTAATAGTTTCAGAATTTACGTTGGGTTGTTTTCTTCCGCAGCTAGGCTAGTGGCTACTGCTTCATTGATCTCTTCCGCAACGGCTGGCACTGCTTCAGCTATTTCTTCAACCCACTCTTCTACTTGCTCTGGGTCTACTTGGGCTAGGGATTCAACCACTTGCCCCGCTTCCTCGGGTACTGTTTCTACCAGTACAGTTGCCACTTCGGCTGCTTGTTCCGGTGTTTCCTGAGCAACAGTAGCCATAAATTCAGCCGCTTCGCCAAGATAGTTCTCATCCTCTTCAGCTGCCAGAAAAGTATGTAACTCTTCATCAGGGCTGGCAGCAATCGATTCCGCAACACTGGTTGCCACTTCCACGCTGGCCTCAGGAATTTCTTGGATAATCGAAGTTGCTACTTCAATACGTTGCTCTGGTGCCGCCTCGGCAGCTATTAAGGCAATTTCTGCCACCATTTCGGGCATCGAATCCGGTACTTCTTGGGCGACAATAGTCGCAATGGCTGTCGCTTCAAGTGGTGCCTGCTCTAGCATTTGTCGAGTTAATTGAATTAACGCTTTACTAGTTAATAACGGGTTTAGGCTTTGATTACGAATTTCTTCACACATATACTCAGCCAAACGAGCACTTGCTTGGGGTGCCGCACCAGCTGTTTGGCTAATAATATCCAATTGTGATTCGGGTAACGCCCGGGATAAATATAAGCCTATTTGCGCTGCTTGTTCTGGATAATAATAGGCTGCTGTGGCAGCTATATTGGCCACATCATCAGGACTATACTGGGCGATATTGACTACAATATCGAGTAAGTCCTCTGGACTTTCCTCAGCCAAACTCATGGCTGTATCCGCTGCAACACTGGTTTCCTCAACACCTTGGAATTCAGTACGAGGGTCAAGATCAGTGGCTAATGGGGTTGGCCCTTGAACAACAAAGGCTTCCTGTAAGGTCTCGGGTACGGGTGCCCGTTTGGCCATTCGATAAAGAACAAATCCCATTAATGCTAAATTAACCAGAACTAGATAACCAAATAGGGCGCTAGAGCCCAGGTTTTGCATAGCAATAGAGGCTGTATATGGCCCTATTGCACCACCTGCAGCGTAAGCTAATATTAGCTTACCACTAGCAGCCACCATCTCATGGGGCTGCATACGATCGTAGGCATCAGCTAAAGCGATTGGGTATACACAGGCCAGAGTGCCACTGAGTAATACGGCTGCGCCAATGGTGGCGATCATGGCTTGTTGTTCAGCCAAAAATGGTAAAGCAATAGCGGAAAATGAAGCCAAAATCAAAGTCAGTACTAGTATCGTCCGGCGATCAAATATGTCAGATAATTTGCCGACGGGGAATTGCAGGAGAAAACCACCTACCATAGTAGCACCCATAAAGGCAGCGATTTGACTATTGGTCATGCCAATATCAGCACTATAAACGGTACTCATATTATAAAGTGCGCCCAAACTAATGCCTGACATAAAGACGCCCACTACCCCAAGTGGAGAAGTTTTAAGCAAATTATAGAATCCCATGGCTTGGGTCTCAGTAATCCGTGGGCCACCAGACTTACTTAATAAAACTGGCAGCATGGCCAAGCTTAATAAACCAGCGGCATAGATAAAGAGGACATTATCCTGTGGTGAGGCGAGGGCCAGCATTAACTGACCCACGGATAAGCCAAAGTAAACCACAAATTGATAAGCACCAAACACAGTGCCTCGGTTCTGGCTATTGGAACTATCACTTAGCCAAGTTTCCATGGTCATAAATAATATGGCATTGCAAAGCCCAGCAATAACTCGCAACAGCCCCCATACTAGGGGAGAAGACCAAATGGAATAAAATAGGGCACTGACAGTGGCAATCGCAGCACAGGCTGCAAATATACGAATATGCCCAACCCGAGCGATCATTTTGCGCCCATATAAAGAACCAAACAGCATACCCACAAAGTATAAGGACATGACCAGACCGATCGTGTCAGTAGCGACGTCATTTATACGCATACTCATAGGTATAACGATAAACAATAGACCATTACCTGTTAGCAACAGGGCACAGCTAAAGAGTAGTGGCATAAATTGACTAAGAGATCGCATTGTTAAGGCCGCCCGCAAACCATTACAGAATTGCTTCTGATTTTTGCGCAAAATATAGTAAGAATGCCCCCGGGTCAATGCTTTCTTTGACCGTAAGTGATTTATTCTTTAGGGCATTAAAAAACGATTATGACTTACCAACATACCAAAGCTGTGTTTGATAGTGGTAAGTCACTTTAACTAATTGATTTCGTTGATTTATGATTAATTATTTATTAACCAATGTACGAATACGGTCACTAATATTAGTAAATAAAGTAAGGGCCTGTTCAGTGGGTACTAGGGGTCGTAAACGTGAGTCCTGACTTTCCTCAATAGCAACAAAACCAAGTGCAATAAGCTTTTTTATGGACTTATGCAAAGTATAGCGGGAACCGAGGTGGTTTAGTCGCATACCCTGTTCCATTACCATTTGTCTTTGGCCTAAATATTCACTCATTATAGATTCCAGAATTTGATATTCTCGATACCCCATTGCCCCATTACTGTGATCTGCTATTGCAGCCCTTAGGCTGTGTCCAATATTGATGGCCGTCTGGATATTGTTTCCCGGTTCTTGTATCACTGCTAAATTCATATCTCTATCCGTGTTCAGTGCATGATAAGACAACCACAACCTTAAAATAAATCATTTGAATCATATATATACGTTGTTACTTTGAGTATAAAGTTGCCTAGCAATAATTAAAAAATCACTTACAAATAAGGTTTCGATTTATAAATGATCGTGTCTGTTTAAGCATAAGCATGCTTTTTGCATCTTAATTAAAGCTCAAAAAAATTGCAGGTCAATTTTTTTATCGTCTTGGAAGACAATCAAACAGATGTGATCTTATGCCAATTGGCTTGTTGTTTTACTTTGGACCATTGCTCTGGTGTATCTAGATCTAGTTTTGCTTCTGGCCAGGAAAAGAATTCTAGAGAGATAGCTTGCTGGTTAGCCTGTAGCCAGGGTTTAAGTCCTAAAGCGGCTAAATCTGCTGTCGCCATAAGTTTTTTATGCGTGATGACGGGTACACCCCAAGCCTTTGGCTCAGTGTCGTATTGACTTGCTAAAGCTAGGCAAGATCGCCGTTGCCAGTAATCATAAAATGCCCTAGCTCTTTTGGTGGTAATCCCATATTGGTCTACAAGTACCCAGCCTATATGGTGCCCAGGATAATGAGATTGAGCTAACTGAATACTGGTTGCTAATCCAGCTTGCCATTTACTGTTGTGGATTAAGGTAAGATGTTTATGTTGGGGCAGGTAGGGGCTTAATTCTTCTGCGCCAGACACCACACATACAGGCAAATCGGTTGCTAACAAAGTGCAAGTTTGATGATGGATAAGGGTAGTCTGACCTAAACTTAATAATTGCTTAGCCTGCCCTAGGCGTGTTGAACCACCAGCGGCCAGTAGCACCCATATAAACTTCTGATCAGTCATGAATGCCTGTCTTTTTATTGGCTAGTGGAGTAGCTGACGTCTGAAACTCAAGAGCCTGAATTTGCGCCATAATCGATAAGGCCACAGCTTGAGCGCCATGCCCACCTAGATCTAAACCTATAGGTCCCAATAGATTTAAGGGTGCTGGGCCAGTCATTTGGTTTATAACCCGCTGTTTGCGCTCTGCTGGCCCCAAAAGTCCTACGAAAGACAGTTTGGCAAGGCTTTTCTGGCTTAGATAGGCGGCATCAAGGGCTTGGTTATGGGTCATGACAAGAGCATAATCCACTGGATTAGCTGCCAAATAAGCGTCGAGATCAGGCGCTTCAATAGCCTCTGCCAAATGTGGATAGCGGTGGTGAAAAGCCTGCAGGGATTGGCTTTGGCATCCAATAACTTGCACCAGATAATCTAACTTTCTGGCTAAGTCTATAATTGCGTCTGTATCCGGTCCGGTTCCCACTAAAAGGAGGCGCGGTGCCGGTTTAACAGCTTCTATAATGGTCTCTGCTGATGCCTTTGGGGCCTCTAGTAAACGCGTAGTTTGGCCGGTAAGCATATCTGTTAGTAACCAACTGGTATGTCGTTCTTGACGTGCCTGCAAATAAAGGGCAAGACTACCATAGTCGTTGGCGGGTGATAGTTTTTCGATAAGTAAGGTAACTTTTCCTCGACAGCCAACACTGATAAGCCATTCCGGTGCATCAGGATCACTAAAGTCATAGTCTAGAGATTTAGGCTTGCCATCTATCATTACCTGCTTAGCATGTCGTGTAAGATGAGTTTCTATACAACCACCACTAATCAGGTCAAACTGTTGACCATCCTCGTTAATTAGCATCCGTGCGCCACTTTTGCGGTAGCTAGAGCCTTGGGTATTCAGTACCCTGACTTGAATTAAGGCTTGTTGCGAGTGCTGTGCGCGATCAAGTTGCTTTTGTAGTTGGTAATGCATACACCAATCTCAATAAACAAGAAAATATTTTATGCTTGTAATATATGATCTTAATAGGCTTGTATTATGCCTGCCAAAAAGTGAATTTACATCCGCTGGTAGCTTTTAATTTGACTGTCCCACCCCCATACTTAGAGTCACTAAATAATCTTCGGCAATGTTATGTCTTACGCACTAGAAATTGAACAACTTTATAAAACCTATGACAATGGTTTTACCGCTCTGCAAGGCATTTCCTTAGCTGTGCAAGAAGGGGATTTTTTCGCTTTACTGGGACCTAATGGAGCGGGTAAATCCACCACCTTAGGGGTGGTCTCCTCGTTAGTGAATAAAAGCCAAGGCCAAGTGCGTGTGTTTGGCCATGATCTTGATATTGACTTAAGTGCAGCTAAACAATTAATGGGTATAGTGCCGCAAGAATTTAACTTTAATATGTTTGAGCGGGTTATCGATATAGTGGTGCAACAAGCGGGATACTATGGCATCCCCAAAGTTGAAGCCAAGCAACGTGCCACAGAATTGCTTAAACAATTGGGACTATGGGACCAGCATAAGCAAGCTGCACGAACCTTATCAGGCGGTATGAAGCGTCGTTTAATGATTGCTAGAGCTCTTGTACATAGACCTAAGCTATTGATCCTAGATGAACCAACAGCGGGTGTTGATATTGAATTAAGACGTTCTATGTGGGCGTTTTTTGAACAAATTAATGCCCAAGGTACAACGATTATACTGACCACGCATTATTTAGAAGAGGCAGAAAGCTTATGTCGTAATATTGCGATTATTGATCATGGAAAGATTGTTGAAAATACTTCCATGCAAAGCCTCTTACGCCAATTAAATACAGAAACCTTTATCTTGGATTTAGCTGAGGAACTACATAAGCTCCCCGAGTCATCGGATTATCGTGCCCATTTATTAAACCCACAACAACTCCAAGTCACCATTAATCGCCAACAAAACCTAAATAAGGTTTTTGAGGCCCTTTCCGATATGGGTGTGCAAGTGACCAGTATGCGTAATAAGACCAATCGATTAGAAGAGTTATTTATTGATTTGGTGCAAAACAACCAGACTGAGATAACGGGGGCATAAGCATGTCGATAACAGAAATTTATATTGCCTGGATGACCATTGTCCGCAAAGAAATAAAACGTTTTATGCGCATTTGGGTACAGACGCTTATTCCGCCTTCTATCACTATGGTGCTGTATTTTGTTATTTTTGGTAATTTGATTGGTGAGCGCATAGGCCCTATGGGTGGATTTGATTATATGCAGTTTGTGGTGCCCGGCTTGATTATGATGGCCGTGATTACTAACTCCTACGGTAATGTGGTGTCGTCTTTTTATAGCACCAAATATCAAGGCAATATCGAAGAAATGCTGGTATCACCAACGCCAAACTGGGTTATTTTAGCTGGCTATATTACTGGCGGCGTTGCCCGTGGCTTAGCAGTGGGTTTGATAGTCACCACCTTATCTTTATTCTTCACTCACTTGAGTATTCACAATTTTGCTATAATTGTGATGGTTGTTTTAATGACTTCAATACTGTTTAGTTTGGGTGGCTTTATCAATGCTATTTATGCGAATAGTTTTGATGATATTTCGATTATTCCAACTTTTGTATTGACGCCCCTGACATATCTGGGCGGTGTGTTTTACTCCATCGACCTGTTACCCGATTTTTGGGCGACGGTGTCTCAAGCCAACCCCATATTGTATATGGTGAATGCTTTCCGCTACGGTATTTTAGGCGTTTCAGATATTAGTGTGGCTTGGGCGTTTGCGGTGATTGGGTTTTTTATTGTTGTACTCTTTGCTTACAGCATGCACTTGTTAAATACGGGCAAGGGCATTCGTAAGTAAAGTAAATTTAGTGGTAGATAAACGTAAATGGATCAAGAAAAAATTATTGCAGCATCGCCTTTAGGTGATAAAAGTGAGTATGTCGACCAATATTCACCAGCATTGCTATTTCCTATTCCACGTAAAGAACCTTGGCGCCCCAGTTTTACCAAGCGGCCTTTTTATGGGGTGGATATCTGGAATGCCTACGAGATCTCTTGGTTAAATAAGCAGGGTGTCCCACAAATGGCTATAGGTGAATTCCGCTTGCCGGGTGACAGCCCTAATATTGTGGAAAGTAAATCCTTTAAGCTGTACTTAAATTCCTTTAACCAAACCATCGTTGCGAGCCGTGATAAAGTCCAGCAGATGATGCAAAAAGATCTTAGTGAAGCGGCTGGTGCGCCCATGCAGGTGCGCTTATTTGGGCTTAATGAGCAGGCCATGCCTATTATGGCAACACCCGGTGAATGTATTGATGAGCGTCCAATTGAGACCTTGGTTTACGAACCTGATGCTAGCTTACTAGCTGCACACGAAGACCAATATCGCACCGAGACATTACATAGCCACCTATTAAAGAGTAACTGTCCGGTTACCGGGCAACCTGATTGGGCTACGCTAGTGGTGGAATATGAAGGCGCTACCTTAGACCGTTCTACCTTACTTGAGTATATTATTTCTTACCGCCAGCATGGTGATTTCCATGAGCAGTGTGTTGAGCAAATTTTCTTGGATATTATGGCCCAGTGTCAGCCCAAGCAGTTAACTGTTTATGCTCGCTATCTAAGACGAGGTGGTTTGGATATTAATCCTTATCGCTCAACAAGACCCCTAGATCCGCCCAATTGTCGTACTGAGAGGCAGTAATTTATGGAGATGTTAGAAGGTATTCTTAATCGTACATCGTCGCCTTTGCTAGAAGAGCCTGCACCTTCTCCTGAGCAAATTGAAAACATGCTGCAAGCCGCTATGCGGGCACCGGACCATGGTCGTTTAAAGCCCTATCGTTTTATTCTTATTGAAGGGCAGGAGAGAGAGGCATTAGGTGAACTATTTTTATCTCGCCTACTGGAGATTAATCCAGATGCTGATGAAAAAACCTGCCTTAAAACCCGTAATATGCCCCTCCGTGCGCCTATGCTATTAGTGCTAGTAGCTTGCCCCCGACCTCATCCAAAGGTGCCTGCATCAGAACAGGTGCATACCACAGCTTGTGCTGGTCAGAATATACTCCATGGGGCTTATGCCCAAGGTTTAGGTGGTGTATGGCGCACAGGCTGGGTAGCAGAAGACAAGCAAATTCAAAAGCAGCTGGGGTTAACTGATGAAGAACAGATGCTTGGCTATATCTATTTGGGTACACCCAAAAATCCTGCTAGAAAAACCCCCGAAGTTGATTCGGCTGATTATATTAGTTTCTGGAAAAGCGACCACTAAGGTCGCTTTTTTATTTCTAGATAGTCTTTTTATTCCTGCACCCAAAGTCATTTGCTTTTGTTCTTAATCAACTGCTTAAACGGTTATACCTAGTGCCATAGAAAGGCCCCAAAGGGTACCTGAAAAATACCTCGCTAGTGGTTTGAATATCTTGATAAATAAAGGAAAAAGGCATTGCTTTTTGGCATTGAAACCAATAGAATTTGCGCCTCAATTGGTGAGGTGTCCGAGTGGTCGAAGGAGCACGCCTGGAAAGCGTGTATACGGCAACGTATCGAGGGTTCGAATCCCTCCCTCACCGCCATATATGAAGAAGCCCCCGTCGCTGATGCGTCGGGGGCTTTTTCGTATATGATGATTATAAATCACTTCCTTGTCACATCCGCGACATTAGGTATTAGGTGCTTTATACTGCTTGTAGATATTGATGTGTTATCCCACTATATTAAATTAAAGAATTTGAATTTTTCTGAAAGATAATTTCTAAAGAATCATATGCAAAATAAAATCATAAAATATACGAAAAAGATATTACTATGGACACTAACTCCAGTATTGACTCTTGTCATTGTTGTTGCCATATTTATGAACCTCCACCCAACTTTTGGGGATGCTCCAAATGCAGACAGCTTAAATAAGATTAGCCAATCTAAACACTATCATGATGGGCATTTCCATAATCTTGTCAAAACAGATCTGATGACTGAATCTGATGAAGAAAGCTATTCTATTATGGATTATTTTTTTTCTCCTGAAGATAAAAACCCTGTTAAACCGCTACCTTCTAAAAAACTGGAAAACGCTAATATTAAGAATGGTACATATACATGGTTAGGCCATGCATCTTTTCTTATGAAGACTAATGACCTGACAATATTAACCGATCCCGTGTTTAATGGCGCAACACCACTTCCTTTTGGAGGCAAACCCTTTCCCATTGAACATCCAATACATATTGAGCATTTACCTAAAGTCAACGTGGTCGTTATTTCTCACGATCACTATGACCATCTAGACTACAAAGGCATAAAAGATTTTGCCCAGAGTGTGGATATGTTTTTTGTCCCTTTAGGGGTGAAAGCACATATTATGAAATGGGGCGTTAGTGAAGCAAAAATTATTGAAATGGATTGGTATGAAAACAGTAGATATAAAAATATTGAATTCACACTAGTCCCTTCAAGGCATTTTAGTGGCAGGGGGATTACTGATCAGAGTTCAACGCTATGGGGGGGATGGGGAATCAAATCTGATAATCAAAATGTATATTTTAGTGGCGATAGTGGCTACTTTAAGGAATTCCAAAAAATTGGCGAAAAGTATGGCCCCTTTGATATCGCTTTTATTGATACGGGCGCTTATAACCAAGCCTGGGCAACAGTGCATATGATGCCAGAAGAAAGTGTTCAAGCCAGTATTGATTTAAAAGCAAAGGTATATTTCCCTATTGGTTGGTCCAAATTTGATCTTGCACCGCATATGTGGGATGACCCTATAATCAGAGCAGTCAAAGAAGCTACAAAGAAAAATGTGACTATTGCAACTCCATTAATTGGAGAGACTTTTAGTTTAGACAAGTTACCTCAAGAGCAGTGGTGGCAAGGACTAAGAGAATAAAACCTAAAAGCAAACCACCACCATATACGAAAAAGCCCCTATAGCCAAAACTGCAGGGGCTTTTTTAATGTTCGAGATTTAGAATCACCCCTTGTAAATAATAAACAGCCACTTTATGCTTTTTAGCTACAGTATAGCCACACTGTTACTTTAGGGATTGATAACAATGACAAAAACAAGTGTCTCTTTAACCTCACCAATTAAACCCAATATGGAATATTGGGCTGAGAAAATTGATCTGGCTGCGGCCATGCGCTGGGCGGCTCGCCATAATTGGCATGAAGCCATTGCTAATCACTTTAGCTTTGCAGTGTCTGATGATGGTTCCGAGTTTATTATGAATGCTTACGGTCGGCATTGGTCAAAAGCTCAAGCTAGTGATGTTTTGCTGTTAAATGCCAACCAGTCTCCAAAACATATGGGACAAATAGTTGACCCTACAGCCTTTGCTATTCATTCAGCTATGCATCGTAATTTGCCACAAGCTCGCTGCATATTGCATGTTCATCCAAAGTATACCACCGCTTTATCTTGTCTAAAGAATCCAGAAATGTTGCCCATTGATCAAAATACCATGCGTTTTTATCAACGTGTGGCCATTGATCAAGGTTTTAATGGTATGGGGCTAGGTGATGAAGCTGAGCGGCTAACCACCATGCTAGGTGATAAATCTATTTTGCTAATGGGTAATCACGGGGTGATGGTGACTGGTGAGACGATTGCGCATGCCTTTGATGAACTCTATTACTTTGAACGGGCGGCAGAAACCTTAATGACGGCCTATGCTTCCGGTCAACCCTTAGCAGTGGTGTCTGACGAGGTGGCTGAAAAAACCATGCGTCAGTGGCTAGCTTATCCTAACTTTGCTGAAAAGCATTTCGCGGCTTTAAAAGCAATTTTGGATGAGGAAGAGCCTGATTATCGCCAGTAATCTACAACTAAAGTTAATATTATTTTACCTTCAGCACCGGTGCTGCCTGTAACAAATTTTGGGTATAGCTATGTTGGGGATTAGCGAACAACGCCTGAGCAGGCTGCTCTTCAACTAACTCTCCCTGTCGCAAGACACCTATTTGGTGAGCCATGGTTTTGACTACCGCTAGATCGTGGGTGATAAATAAGTAGGTTAGGTTTAAATCATTTTGTAACTGCTTTAACAGATTTAGTACCTGTGCTTGCACAGATACGTCTAGGGCTGAAGTAGGCTCATCACAGACGATAAACTTAGGGCTTGAAGACAGGGCCCTAGCAATAGAAATCCGCTGGCGCTGGCCACCACTAAACTGGTGTGGATACTTGATGGCATCATCAGCCTGCAAACCAACTTGTTCAAGGAGTTCTGCTACTCGGTCACGACGCTGCTGTTTGCCATTGATCAGTTTAAATGCCTTGAGTGGCTCGGCCACTAGATCACCCACTCGCCAGCGTGGATTAAGGCTGGCATAAGGGGATTGGAACACCATCTGAATATTGCGACGGTAGTGAAGAGGCATATGGGAGGAGATGGCATTATTGCCAATGATTACCTGTCCAGCGCTGGCATCATCCACGCCCACTACAATTTTTGCTAAGGTAGATTTACCGGAACCACTTTCGCCAACTAAGGCATAGGTTTGCCCCTCTTGAATAGAAAAGCTGACGTTTTTTAAGGCTTCTACATGGCTATCTTTGCCAAATAAACGACGTTTGCTAAAGGTTTTTGAAACTGCCTGTATTTGTACAAAACTCATGCGTCCCTCCATAAGTGACATGCTACCTGATCAACTAAGGAGGGAGTGGACAGCTGACATTGCTGTTCGGCTTTGGGGCAACGTGGATGAAAAGCGCAGCCCTCAGGAATGGCTGTTAATGGGGGCATATTGCCTGGGATTTGATAAAGGTTGGTACTAACATCAGCGGCCATTGTTGGCGTTGAGGCAATTAGCCCTTGTGTATAGGGGTGGCGGGGAGCTTGTATAATTTGCTCAGTGGTGCCAATTTCAATTAAGCTGCCGGCATACATTACACCCACTCGATCTGTCCAGTTGCCAATCACGCCCATATCATGGGTGATTAGGATCAC
>MDSZ01085896.1_pt1 | contig 35037 bp, 32 predicted proteins | sample 811201 | NCBI WGS metagenome assembly MDSZ01 (sample SAMN05326647, study PRJNA326480) | marine metagenome | isolation source: seawater | place: Indian Ocean: North | collected 2010
CTTCTTTGCCAATCTTGTGGACACAAAAAAATATCTCCATTCCAGTCAATTAAAAATTGATAAGATGGATAAAAACATTTTTTATATTTTCCAATTTTCTCCTGATCACCAATATTGATTGTACCTGATCTGTTAGTCAATTTTATACCATAATCTTTACTCGAGTCATACCAACGATCTCTTAAAATTACAAATCCATCAGGAACACCTGACTCTTTAATCATTTTCTGAAACTTTTTTATTTGATGATCTCCATCATACATACTTATTAGTAATTTATTTACATTATTTTCATAAAGATCACTTATATTTTTTGGTTTGAGAGTGTCACCATTTGTTACAATTTCTACAAGAGCAGATTCAGATAATTTATTGCTAATTAAATTTACTTCCTTATGCAACATAGGCTCTCCATACCCACAAAGTGTTACTGATCCTTTATAGTCAATTTCTTTTAATTCTTCTGTTAGTTTTTCAATTAACTTCATGCTCATTCTTTGGTGAGTATCTGGTGCAATTTTAGGATCAGATTTAGGACAAAAAGAACAAGTTCTATTGCAAACATCTATTATACTAAGTTCTATCCAACTCGGTATTGGTGTTCCTTTGTATGTAGACATTATATCATCTACTATAATCTTCCTTCTTTTTATATTTATCTCAACTGTTTTAAATAATGGTTTAGATCTCTTTAAATGTTTATTTGAATTAATTTTGGAGTTTAGGCTGTTATGTCCAATTCCAATTTTTTCTATTTTTTTTTTGTTTTTAGAAGGTTCGATATAAATATTTGTTCTATTTCTATTTAATAAATCATCCACTTCTTCGATATTTTCATTAACAAATTTAATAGCAAAATTTTTTTTGGCAAAAATACCGGCTGATGTAATTGAGTAATAGAAAATTTTATTTTTTAAATTTGCATTTTTTACTTTTATATAACCATTTGAAGCAAGTTCTTTGATACAATAATTGAGCTTTCCCAAACTAAAACCTAAAATTTTGGATAATTTTCTCTGTGATATTTCTGGTTCTTTGGATATTTGTTTTAAAATATCAAAGTTATCTTTTGACAAATGTAATTTTTTATTATTGTTCATAAAATGAACGTATATAGTTCAATTTTTGAACAGTAAAGAATAAATTAAGGATTTATAAAAAAAATTATAATAATTTACATAAAAATTTAGTTGTTTAGCTTATTGGATTTTATGATTGGCTATTCTATTAGATTAATTATAAACAAATGTTGAAATATACAAATTTTTAATAATAAAGATATTTTAATGCTTTTTAAAAAAATTAAAAAAATTCCATTTAAAAATTTAGGTGAATGCTTAAAACAAGTCAAAAAGGAATCAATTGTAAGCCCCTGGATAGAGGATATTTTTTCTAAAAAAAAAAAATTGAATTATTCCAGATATAAAAATTTTGAAATCCACAGAATTAAATTAAGAAATATTGGTTTCAAAAGAGCCACTAAATTAAAACATGTTTATAAGAGGTTTAATAAATTAAATTTTGAACTAATTCCGCCAGAAATTTGTTTGTATTTAAGATTGATTTATAAAAACCAACCAAAAGGGGAATGGTTAAGAATCTCAGTACCATTCAACTCCATGGTAGACAGTGATAAAGTTCCACATTTGCCAAAATTAGGAAAAGCTTTAGGAAAATATTTCATCGAAACTTATTGGTCATATCCAGATGCAATATTTCATCCACATAATGATTTTTTAGTTATAAAGTTTAGAGATTAAAAAAAATTATATTAATGAGGGAAAACTTTAATTTAAAAAGAGTAAGAAGAGAAGTACCCAACCCTAAAAATAACTTCAGATTTCACAGAGGAGAATTTGGACATAATTATAAAAAAAAAATTGATCTTGATAGGTATTACGCTGATACTGAAAATTTAATAAATCAAATTAAAATCTCACTCAAACTTAATAAGCGGCAACATGTGGTCTTAGGGCAAGGTGCCGAGGGTTTAATAAAAGATGTTATGCTCTGGCGTTCATATAAAAATTCTAGAAAAAATTTACTTATATTTGATCCAAATTATTACATGTACGAACACTTCGCCAAATTATTTGGATACAAAATATTTAAGTTAAAGTTAGGTCAAATTATTCCATATTTAATAAATGAGTCAGTTATTATTAATTATCTAAAAAAAAATAAAATAAACCTTCTTGTTTTAGTAAACCCCTCTGCACCATTAGAAAAAAAAATTAATTACACTTCATTAGTTAAGATATTGGAATATTGTAAGAAGAAAAAAATATTTGTAATTTTAGATGAAGTTTATGAAAATTTTTACTATTCAAAATCAACAAAATTAGTAAATAAATATGAAAATTTAATTATAATTAAGACATTTTCAAAAATGGCTGGATATCCAGGGTTAAAAACTGGTTTTTCTATTAGTGGTAAAGAAGTTTTCAATGCGATGGACTCTTTGAGGTTATCTGTGGAGCTTCCAAGTTATGTAACAAATAAATCTGTAAAAATTCTTAAATCTAATTTGATTAAAAAAAACCAAAAAATCATTTCCAATTCAATTAAATGGGGTAATAAAAATTTTCGTAAAATTAAGATTCATTCAAATACCAGATCGATAATATGGTTTACTGTTAATTTAACTAATAATAAGAATAGAATTAAAATATTGAAATCATTAAGTAAAAAGAATGTTTATGTCTATAAAAATTTTAAAGATAGTTTAAAAAATTTTATATCGTTTACCTCAAGTCATTTAGACAATTTAAAATATATTTTTAAAATCATCAAAAACAATTCCAAATAAAATTTTTTATTTAATTAATTTAAGTTTATATTATTTAAAATAGTAATTTTATTACAAAGCGTATTTGATATTCTTATATTTTTTTACTAAACTTTTAAAAAATTTGGCTTCTTTTTTATAATCGTGAAGTCTGTTAAAATTATATACATACCAATTTCCAGGTTTATGGTCAAAACCGAAAAGTGTAATTTTAGGATTTTTTAAAATTTTTAATAAAAAATGAATTGATTTAGCTCCTGCAGTAGGACAATTATTTTTAAGTGTCTTGCTTAAGTCTTTTTCCCATAATTCAGGATAGTGAAAAATTTTTCCTTTTGCATAATTTGATATTTGGCTACTTACATTTTCAAGCCATACTTTAGGTATATCTTTTTCTAGCAACCAGTGTGTACCACCCGAGCCTTGTAAAAACAAAAAATCTATTCTCTTGCCAACTTGTCTATGAATTTTTTTGGGAGGTACAATATTTATTCTTATAACAACATCATATGTATCTATCCTATTTATTTTTCTTAATAGTCGGTGAGAATTTCCTACCAAAGCAATATTTTTATTTTGTAATTTTTTTTTTATTTCACTGAAATCAGTATTTTTAATTTTTTTTATTTTATAAAAAAAATTGAATTTCGAAATACAAAAATAAAAAAATTTAAGTTCAAAAAATTTCACTAATTTTAAAAACATATAGAATATTCTAACCTATTATTTAACAATATTATTTATACTTTCATTAATTTTCATCACAATTTTTTTTGAAGAAAGGTGTACACCATCTTTTAGGATTTTTTCATTATTTAGATTTGAATTAACTTGATTAGATATAAAATGAAGCATATTTTTTTTTGCCAATTCTCTAATAATTTTATTAGTTTTTATTGTCCATAATTCCCTTCTCCTTTTCGATCCAAAAGTAGGGAAAGGATTTCTTTTTTTTATTTTTTTTATTTCTATGTAGTTTTTTGGGCAGAGACCTTTTTTATCAGCATTAAATATCTCTATAATTCCTATTTTTTTAAATCCCTTTTTTTTCAAAATCGGCTTTAAATTTTTAATAAAATTTTCCAGTCCATTTCTAAATAATACAAATAGTTCTTTTTCATTTTTTACTGTCTTTGTTATTATAAATTCATAAAATATCGCTCTTATATCAATTGTACCTAAAGTTAAAATTGCTATCTTATTTTCTTTTTTATTATTTAAGATTAGTGAAATTTTATTTATCATTTGTTTGACAACGGCTTGTGAGTTTAGCCCTATAACCAAACTTGGACCTAGCCACAGAGATTTTGAGTTAAATGATAATATGTCATTATGGTCATTTATTGTTCTTGAAAGATATTCTGCCTGGGAGTCTCCTATGAAAAATATTTTTTTTTTCGTTTTGTTTGCATAGATAAAAAAGATATCATTAGATTTATCTTTATTAGTCCAAAAATTTGCTGATTTTAATTTTTTACTTATTTCATGAATTCTATTTGGATGATTTGAGTTTAACAATAAGTAAGAAAAAAATTGTTCAAAATTAAATATTACAATCTTATTCATCCTAGTAAGATAAATAATTCTGTCTAATTTAGAAAAAAATTTAATTAATATAAATATTAATAAAGTCTTAATTTTTTTTATAACACTCACAATTAGATTTTGTTATATAAATCCTTTAAAGTTTTGGAATTATCCAAAATGCTAAAACTTATTTTTTTTTCAGTTTTTTTTTGGAGAGCTAAAATAATTTTTGTGTAGTTTAAACTATCTAAATTTTGAATATCTTTTATTTTAGTGTCCATATTTAACTTAATTTTGTTACTAATAATTTTTTGAATTATTTTAATAAATATATTTTTATCTACTTTTTTCATATTGTATTATTTTTTGAATTTGAGTTAATTCTTTTGCATTTACTATAGTACTTAAATCACCCAAATTTTTATTTAATGGATCAACATACATATTTCTTAATATTCTTCTAAGTATTTTTCCGCTTCTTGTTTTAGGCAATTCTTTAATAATGAATATTTCTTTTGGTTTTAAAAAATTTCCAAAATTATTAGTGATTATTTTATTAATTTGATTCTTATTAATTTTTTTCTTTAATGACACAAATATAACCAATTTTTTAGATTCAAGCTCATCATCAACAGCAATAGCACAAACTTCTTTAATTGATGTATTTTTTAATAAAACTGATTCTACTTCACCTGAGCCAACTCTATGTCCTCTTATATTTATCACATCATCTATTCTACCATTTACTATCAAATCTTTACTATTTCTCATTTCTCCATAGTCAAATAATTTAAAATTCTTTTTTTTATCAAAATATTCTTTCCACATATTATTATTATTTAAACAATCAATCATACAACCAGGCCATGGATTTCTAATTTTAATTTCAGAATTTTTTTTATCCAAAAAAACTTTCAAATGTTTTGTAAGTTGCGTTCCAACACTACCATATTTTTCTTTTAGATTTTTATCCTTGTAAGATGGAGAGCAAATTATGCCTCCAGTTTCTGTTTGAAAATAAGTATTAATAATTGGCAAATTCTTTTTTGAAAATGCTTTGCCAAACCATTTAGCAACATTGTAAGATAATGGTTCCCCCATCGAACCTAATATTTTAAGATATTTAGAATAAAAGATTTTTTTACTCCTTGTTGCTCTAATAAGTCTTATTAAAGTAACTGGCATATAAAGTATGTTAATTTTGAAATTTATTAACATGTAATTAAGAGTTTTTTCCATGAGCAGATCAATCGGTTTTTCGATTAATATTGTAGTTGCACCTAATGACAGAGGTCCAAAAAGAGCATATGTATGACCATTAATCCATCCAGCATCAGAAGCAGTTAGGATAATTGAATTTTCATTAATCCCAAACTTTCTCTCACAAGTTAGTTTACAATAAACTAAATAGCTTCCATTAGAATGAATTATACCTTTTGGAGCTCCGGTCGATCCCGATGTAAATAAAACAAAAAGTGGATTATTATTTTTAATTTTCAAATAATTATAATTAGAAACAAAATTTTTTTTTTTTAAAAAATTATTAAATCTAAAAGTGTCATTTTTTTTTAAATCTTTTGAAAATCTTAAAATTTTTAAACTATATTCTTTTTGAATAGGTTTAATTTTACTTTTAAAATCATCATTATTACAAGATGTTATAAGTATTTGAGATTTTAATATTTTTAACCTAGACCTTATTGCTTCTTTGGGCAAATCGTTAAATATAACAGTAAAAGTTATACCAAGCTTTGCCAAAGCTAACATAGAAATCGAGGAACATAAATTTGCTGAGGAATGAATTGCTATTATTTTTTTTTTGATATTTTCTAAATTAAATTTTTTTAAAAATAAATTTATAAAATAATTTATTAAGTTTTCTAATTGATAATATGTGATTTTATTAGTAATCCCATTTTCATCAAAATATATTATTGCTATTTTATTACCTAATCCTCTTTCTATATTTAATCTTACACAATTATATGTGACGTTTACTAACCCATCGTCATAAAATAAATTTTTTCCATTTATATTTTTGACAATTGAATTGGGTTTTACAAACCATTTAATTATATTTCTTTTTTGAGCCCAATAGTTTTTAAGGTTAGTGTCCATTTTTCTTTAAAATATTTTCAACAATTTTGATGTCTTTTTTTACATCTACGGCCCAATTGTCTCCAATCATATTTATTGTATGGACATTTATTTCTGCCTCTAACATTCCGTTAATTTCAATTCCCTCTAATTTGTCCAACTTTGTTAAATTAAAGTTCTTAACATATTTATCTAATGCATTTTTATTTAAAGCATGGTGCCAAACAGCACTCTTGGCATGTATAGTATAATCTCTTTTAGAGTAAGGTAAGCTTAATCTAGAACAGTAAAGTAATTTTCCAGAATTTGATGTTATTATTTTTGCTTTAGTAGAATCATTATATTTTTGTTTTGAACAAAATCCACTGCCAATGACAACCCTGTTTGGATATTTTTTATTATATTTAATAAGTTTCCTTATATCTTTTAAATTTGCTACAGGCTCATCTCCGTTAATATTTATGTAACCTTTTGCTTTAATCTTATCTGAAAATAGTTTTATTCTATATAAGGCAGTAGGTGCATAACTAGTTTTGACTACTTGTATTCCAAATTTATTACAAAAATTGACTATTTTAATATCTTCAGTTGCCACATAGATTTTTTTTTTGTCAAAAACTTTTTGACACAATTCCCAAACATGAAGAAGCATTTCTTTGCCAAGAATTTTGATTAATGGCTTATTTGGCAGTCTTTTACCAGACATTCTAGCTGGTATTACAATTACTTGTTTCATATTATAAATACTTCCTAATTATGAATGATGTACATCAATATATTGATTTTTGTAAGAAAAAATTGTTGGTCTTAAAAACATACAATTAGATCTAATAGTTACTGTTACTAAATTTTTACTTTCAATAATTATTGATGAACCATTTTCTAAAATATATTTTTTATTATTTACGTAAAAAATAATTTTTGATTCAGTAGGATTACAAAACATAAGCTCATTCCTATCATATTTTATAAAATGTTTTTGAATTTTATATATTTGATTATTCAAAAGAGACATTTTTACAGGATTGTATTTTTTACTATATTTATAATTTTTTAATGATTTATATCTTGATAAAGAATTTCCGTGAACAAATGAAAAAAGATTGTTATTTAAACTATAACCCAAATAGCATTTGTTTGCGATTGAGTCGTTATTTGGAAAATTATTTTTAGTTTTGTGATAAATATAAAAAACACCATAATCTTCAACACCATTTAAAAAATTTTTATCTATTATTAGTTTATTAGATAATTTTAAGTTCTTTATGTCTATTTTTTTTAAAAAAATATTTTTCTTATTAAAAAATTGTATTTCGACCCCTGTATTTTCATGTTTATAATATAATCTTAACAAATCAGAAAAGTTAAAAATAGTTTTGTAACCTTTATCTGTACGCCATGCAAATGCATCAGATATTGAAGCGTTTTTAATATGCATAGTCACTAAATCTACAGGTCTCAGATTAAGTGTATTTCTAAGCTTTATAGCAACCGTAGATAAAAAAATATTTTTAAGCAATAATTTCATTAAATTCTTTTTTAAGCTCAGAAATTTTTTTATATTTATTTTGACCTAAAATATACTCATGAGGTGGGTGCGAATGCTCTAAAGAAAGATGCCCATTTTTCAGAGCTAAATAAATTGGAATACCTAAAAATTCTTTTGTAACGAAGAATATTTCTGGCTTAATTAAAGAATTCGGAATTTTTACAAAATTGGTATAATTTGTAACTAATTCACATTCAAATTCTATTTTTTTACTATCATAATTCACAAAATAACCTCTAAATTTATTATTTATTGGTAAGTGAAAAATGTTTTTAAAAATCAAAAAATTTTCATGCGCCTCTTTATTAGTAAGAGGACTTATTTGACTCAAAGTAGTACCTTTTTTAATTACAAGCTCATATGGATATTCTGATTGATATGAAGAAAACCCTTGATTTTTATATTTTAATTTTAAATTTGCTCTAAAATCTGGGACAGTGTTAGTAAAATTATTTAAATCTTCAAGTTTGCTACTGTTAAACTTTTTTAAATCTTCAGAACTTGCAAGAAAAAATATATTGTTGTTATTAAGATCATATTCATTTAACAAATAAAAGTCATTATGTAGAAAATTTTTATTTTTTTCTTTTATTTTCCATTTTCTATTATCTATATATAGTTCATATAAATTTATATCTTTAGGTTTTGGGTTTCGATTTTGAAATACTGGAATTTGTAATTCAGAATTAAAATTTTGATATGTTGCACTGAAGAAATAATTCATGCAATAATAATATATTAGTTAGCTTAATTTTACTAGAGCATGTCTTTTAGTTTTATCTCGAAAATGTATGAAAGGAAATTTTGTATTATAGAAAATATTTCTAAAAGAAGCTTGCTTATTAAATATTATTTTACATTTCTTAGGGAAAAAGTTTTTAAATAAATTTTTTTCACCACCAGGTAAAATTTTACTTTCTCTTTCTAAAAAATAAAAAAAAGCATTTTTTTGTTTTGAAATTATTTTCAAATAATTTTTCTGTTCAGAAATATTCAATTCTTGCAAACATTCAATACTAACAAATAAATCAATTTTCACTTTATTAATTATTTCTTTAAGATTTGCAGGAATTAAAAATATTTTCTTTTTATAATTAATTTTTTGATTTATTTTAGAAATTACATCTATCTCATTTTTTTTTAAAATTTGGCTTTTTTTAAGAATTAAATAGTCATTTATAAGCACCTCAGTCAAATTAATTGAATATATTTTAGCATTTGTAAAATTAATTAGAGCATTTAATATAAAATTAGCCTTACCGTCTCCAATTACACATATATTATTTGGGCAGGTTTCTTTTTTTAAAATGTTTAAAATAATAACATGCCATATCATATTAATATTTAAAGAAACATTTAGCCTTTTATTTATTTGCATAAGTTTCTTGAAGTTTCTTGAAGAGAAAATCGAAAATTTAAAAATTACTCTTGAAAAAAAAAAATTAAATAAACTTCTTAAAATATTTTTTTTTTGAAATCCACCCGTAGCAAAATGACTATAAATATTTCTGTAATCAGCATTTTTTAAATATATTTTATATGAAGATGATCTGTTTTTTTTAGTTTTTTGAATTTGCGAATTTAATAAGTTTAAATTTCTATCCATTTATAAATTAATTTATATTATTAGAAGTAATAATTTTAATGATAATTTAATCTCAAATATTATAAATGTCAGCAGATATTATTATTTTAATTATTAATCTAACTTGATTTAAGGTTTATTAAACATATAAGTTTAACCATTATTTAAAAGAATTACTCATATAAAATATAAATTAAAAATGTCAGAACTTTATATTGTTGGAAGCAAATTAAATTATGAAAAAAAAAATGTAATTTTATGGAACGAAAAGTGCAAAAGAAGTAACAATATTTTAGATATATTTACATTAATTGATAACAACAATTTAATAATTAGAAAAAAATATCTTAAGTGGATATTTAATATTCAGAATTTTAAATTTAAAAAAAATAAAATAGTTAAATTTTTAAAAATAGATAAAAATTTTTCCCTTTGGTGGATGCATCCAATCTCTGAAAAATCAAACTTTTTAAAATCTTTTCATATCAATGAAATTTTAAAAATAATCGCGCTAGAAGAATATTTGAAAAAAAAAAAATTTTCTAAAATTATAACAATTGGTTTGTCTCATGAAACTAATAAAGTAATTTCATTGATATCGAGTAAAAATTATATAGTTTTTAATAAATATGAGATTATTAAAAATTATGACAATAATTTTCCCGTTCTAAACTTTTTCAAAGCTATAACTTGGTTAATTGTTTACTTATATAAAAGAAGAGTATTATTCGGTTTAAATTTTTTTAAATGGAAAAATTCAAAAAATAAAATTATCATTGCGAATTACTTATTTGATATTGATTACAAATTATTAGAAAAAAAAGATTTTATTTCTGGTTATTGGGGAAATTTGATTAAACATTTTCAAAAACAAAAAATTGGAATTAACTGGTTAAATATTTTTTTTGAATATGATGAAATAAAAGACTCAAATCAAGCAAAAATTATAATTAATAGATTAAACAATGTTAATAAGAAAGATGTGCATATTACTTTAGATACTTTTTTAAATTTTAAATTAGTTTTAAAGTCCCTAAAAGTTTGGTTTAAAATATTTTTTAAGTCATTATTTATAAAAAATAATCATTTAGTTGGTGAAAATAAAAATTTTGTTTATTTTCCAATAATTGAAAATGAATTTTTTAATAATCTTCAAAACCATCATTCTCTCAAAAATATTTTAATTTACTATTTAATGAAGGATGCGTTGGACAAAATTTCATCACAAAAAAATTGCATCTTTCCAAATGAAAACCAGCCATGGGAAATGGCTTTAATAAGTAATTATAAGTCTTTTTCCCATAAAAATATAATAGGATATCAACATTCAACAACAAGATTTTGGGACTTGAGAACTTTTTATTGTGAAAAACAATATAATAACAAATCTCAATTCGGTTATCCCAGACCTGATAATATAGCTGTTCACAGTAAAATTTTTTTTGATGCTTTCATTAAAGCTAATTATCCTAAAAAAAATTTAAAATTAGTGGAAACATTAAAATATGAAAAATTATTTGATAAAAGAATAAACACAAAAAAACTAATACCTAGTTTTAATAAAGAAAAAATAAATATCACTCTAGTACTGGGAGCATTTAGAAATTTTGATGCAGCTTTAGTTAATTGTTTAAAAAAAAATTTATCACGTTTTGATAATACTTTTGCTTTTTACTTAAAGGAACAGCTGTCCTCAGATAAAGTTTTGGAAGTAAAGGAGACAAAAAGATTTAAAAAGGTTAAGGGTAATTTGTTGGATGTATTTAATGCAAGTAATTTGGTAATAATTAGCAACCCAAGTTCTGCTGTTCTTGATGCAATGTATATGAATACTCCTTTTTTAGTATATGACGGAGGAAATTTTCTAAATTTTAGCCCTATGTATAATTTAATAGATCGAAAGTTTTTTATCAGGGAATACGACTTTGTATCAAAAATTAAAGCGTATTCCTCAAAAAGAAATAAAAATTTATGGAAGTTTAATAAAAATAAAATATTAGAAAGTGGTAATAATTTTAAAAATTGGAAAAAAATAATTAATTTTAATTAATGTAAAATTTATTTGTCTAAATGAATTTAAGTAAAATAAAAATTTCTATCATAGGTCTTGGTTACGTAGGTCTTCCATTGGCTATGTCATTTGCAAAATATTTTAATGTGATTGGTTTTGATTCAAATAGAAATAGAATTAACAACCTAAATCAAGGGATAGATGAAACTCATGAAGTTACAAAAAAAAAACTATCAAAGCAAAGAAGTTTAGATTTCACTTGTGATCCTGAAAAACTAAAAAATGCCAATTGTTATATAATAACTGTTCCAACACCTATAAATAAATATAAAAAGCCTGATTTGAGTTTTTTGGTCTCTGCGAGCAAATTAGTCGGATCCTATTTAAAAAATAAAGATTTGGTAATATATGAGTCAACTGTTTATCCTGGAGCTACTGAAGAAATATGTGTACCCATATTACAAAAGTTTTCAAAACTAAAATTTAATAAACAATTTTTTGTTGGGTATTCTCCAGAAAGAATAAATCCAGGAGACAAAAAACATACTGTTGAAAATATTGTAAAAGTAACATCTGGATCTAATTCGAAAATTGCTAATTTAGTTGATAGTCTTTATAGTAAAATAATCAAAGCTGGCACACATAAGGCAAGTAGTATAAAAGTTGCTGAAGCAGCTAAAGTTATTGAAAATACTCAAAGGGATATAAATATTGCTTTGATGAATGAGCTATCAATAATTTTTAATAAACTTAAAATTGATACCGAAGAAGTATTAAAAGCAGCAGGAACAAAATGGAATTTTTTACCTTTTAAACCTGGTTTAGTTGGTGGTCATTGTATCGGAGTTGATCCATTCTATCTTACTTTTAAATCAAAAAAAGAGGGTTATGATCCAAAAATTATTTTATCTGGTCGATCTCTCAATGATAAGATGTCAAGTTATGTTGCTCAAAGATTAATATCGAATATGCAAAATAAAAAAATTAAAATTAAAAATTCAAAAGTTCTTATTATGGGTCTTACTTTTAAGGAAAATTGTCCAGATACTCGAAATTCAAAAGTAATTGATTTAATTGAAGAATTAAATCAATACAAGATTGATGTTGCAGTTTATGATCCTTGGGTTAATAAAAAAAATATTGAAGGACATAAAATAAAATTAATTAAGACACCAAAGAATAATAGTTATGATTCTATTTTATTGGCTGTGCCTCATAAAATTTTCAAAAAAATGGGAATTAAAAAAATTAAGAAACTTACAAAAAAGAAAAATATAATTTTTGATTTAAAGTATTTGTTTCCAAAAAAATTTTCTAATTTAAGAATATAATAATTAATGAGTGGTTTAGAAAAAATATTAAAAAAAAAAACTAAAAAATCAAAAAAAAAAATGGTTAATTACAGGTGTTGCAGGATTTATAGGTTCAAATTTACTAGAGAGTTTATTGAAAAATAATCAAAAAGTAGTTGGAGTAGATAATTTTTCTACTGGATTTAAAAGAAACTTAAATTTCGTAAAATTAAATTTGCCTTATAAGCAGTGGAAAAACTTTAATTTAATCGAGGGAAGTATTGAAGATTATGATATTTGTAAAAAGGCCTGTAAAAATATAGACTATGTTCTCCATCAGGCTGCTATAGGTTCAGTGCCGAGGTCTATAAAAGATCCAGTATATACCAATAGCTCAAACGTATCAGGATTTTTGAACATTATAACAGCAGCTAAAAATGCCAAAGTTAAAAAATTTATTTATGCCTCTAGTAGCTCTGTTTATGGAAATAATTTAAAATTACCAAAAAAAGAAAAAAATATAGGACAGGCTCTCTCACCTTATGCACTAACGAAACAAATAAATGAAAATTATGCGTCTATTTTTTTTAATTTGTATGGCTTGAAAAGTATTGGCCTTAGATATTTTAATGTTTTTGGTAAAAATCAAAATCCAAATGGAAGTTATGCTGCTGTAATTCCAAAATGGATTATTGCGATGATTAATAATAATAAAATAAATATTTATGGAGATGGCAAAACTTCTAGAGATTTTTGTTTTATTGAAAATGTTGTATTGGCAAATATCCTTTCAGCAATGACTAAAAAAATTAACTGCAAACAATATAATGTTGCAAATGGTAATAGAGTTTCGTTACTTGTATTATTTAATGAAATAAAAAAAAATCTTAACTTTGAAGGAATAAAATACGAAAAGAAACCTATTCATAAAGATTTTAGAGATGGAGACATAAAACATTCATTGGCAGATATTTATCAAATCAAAAAAGATTTAAAATATAAACCAATCCTTAATTTTGAGACTGGTATTAAAAAACTAGTTCCCTGGTATATTAAAAATATAAATTTATTTAATAAAAATGATTAATAAATTTAAAGAAATATTTTCTTTATTAGAAAAAAAACAACAAAAAAAAATAATTTATTTACAAATTTTAATGATAATCACTGCCTTTATGGAAGTGTCTAGTTTGTTTGCTATAGCACCCTTTATGTCAATCCTAGTAGACTATGATTTAGTCAATACAAATGGATATCTGGCAGATATATATAGCTATTTTGAATTTCAAAATCCAAAAAGCTTTTTACTTTTTTTTGCTTTATTGTTTTTAGGGATTTTATTTATCTCAAATATCATTCACATGGTAACCATATGGATAGTCTGTATAACAAGTATCAAAATGGGAACTACACTAGGAAATAGATTGTTTTCATTTTATTTAAATAAAGAATGGTTATTTCACACAACAAACAATAGTGCTCAGCTTATAAATAAAATTGCACAAGAATGTGATAGAATTACGCTAGGAATTGTTCAACCAGCCTTATTAATTAACGCTAAGTTAATTGTTTCTTTTTTCTTAATTCTTGCAATGATTATATTTAATCCAAAAGCAGCATTTTTTGTAGGCTTTGTTCTAGGTGTTAGTTATTTTTTGATATTCATTTTTGTAAAAAATTCAGTGATGAAAAAAGGTAAAATACTTACACAAAAACAAGAGACCAGATACAAGTTAATGAGCGAGGGCTTTGGTGGAATTAAAGAAGTTTTAATTTCTGGAAGACAGAATTTTTTTTCAAGTTTTTTTGAGAAAAGTAGTAATGAATGGGCTGATGCAATGGGTAAAAATAATGCAATAGCACAAATTCCAAGGTTTATCGTGGAACTCATCGCATTTTCAATTATTGTAGGTTTTGTTGTGTATTTGACTTCTCAAGGAAGTGAAAATGATTTTAAAACAATATTTCCACTTTTATCGATTTATGCAATGTGTGGTGTTAAATTGCTACCTGCATTTCAATCAATCTTTGTATACATGACAGCCATAAAAGCTAACATAAATGCTTATGAGAATATAAAGCATAATTTGATGGATGCAAAGTATCTGGTTTCTAAAGATCAAATTGATAATTTTACTAATGATAATCAAATTAAAATGGATTTGAAAAGTGAGCTGACTTTTAAAAATGTTAGTTTTAAGTATTTTAATGACAACCAAAAAACGAATTTTAATTTAATTAATTTAAATTTTTCGATTAAACATAAAGAGACTATTGGAATTGTAGGGAGATCTGGATCAGGAAAATCAACAATTATTGATTTAATAGCTGGATTGATTCTTCCTGACAGCGGTGAAATATTAATTGATGAGAAAAAGTTAACTAATAAAAATAAGTTGGTTTGGCAAAAAAATTTAAGCTTAGTCTCCCAATCTATTTTTTTAGCTGACAGTACTATTAAGGAAAATATTGCATTTGGCGTACCTCTAGAAAATATTGATGAAACCAAAGTTTATTTAGCTTTAGAAAAGGCACAACTCAAAGATTTTATATCTAAACTCCCAAATGGAATACACACGGTTATAGGTGAGAGAGGTGTTCAGCTTTCTGGAGGTCAACGACAAAGAGTTGGTATAGCTAGATCATTATATGCAGATTCAAATTTGATAATTTTTGATGAAGCAACAAGCTCTTTAGATGGATTGACAGAAGATGCCGTTATAGACTCGATTAATAATATTCAAAATATTAAAACAATTGTAATTGTAGCACACAGGCTAACTAGTGTGAAAAATTGTAATAAAATTTATTTAATTGATGATGGAAAAATTTTAGATGCAGGTACTTATGATGAACTATTAGGTAGAAATGAAATATTTCAGAAAATGGCAAAATTAAGTGGAGTAAATGAGTAAAAAAATGAAACTAATTATAACAGGTGGTTCAGGGTTTATTGGTATAAACTTAATAAGGTCGTTTTTAAACAAAAAGATTAAAATTATTAATTACGACGCACTAAAGTATGCATCTAATAAAGATGTATTATACAAAATAAATAATAACTCAAATTATAAATTCTTTAAAGGTGATATATGTAATGAAAAATATTTTTTTAATTTATTAAAAAAATATAAGCCTGATGGAGTAATAAATTTAGCTGCTGAGTCCCATGTAGATAGATCAATTGATGATCCAGCTCCATTTTTAAAAACAAATATTTTTGGTACTTTTTCACTTTTAAAATCTACTTATGCTTATTGGAGTAAACTTAACTCAAAAGAAAAAAATTCATTTAAATTTTTACATGTTTCTACAGACGAAGTATATGGAGACTTGCCCTTAGGATTTAAACCTGCATCAGAATTAAACCCTTATTTACCAAGCTCACCTTACGCTGCAAGTAAAGCAAGTTCTGATCATTTGGTTATGGCTTGGAATAAAACTTTTAAATTTCCAACAATCATAACTAATTGTTCAAATAACTATGGTCCATTCCAACACCCAGAAAAGTTTATACCTCACGTTATAATTTCAGCAATTAGTAGAAAAAAAATTCCTATTTATGGAAATGGAAAACAAATAAGAGATTGGATACATGTCGAAGATCATATTAGTGGTATTTTAAAAGTTTTTTTAAAAGGTAAAATTGGAGAGACGTATAATATTGGTGCATCTAACGAAAAGAAAAATCTAGAAATAGTAAATATAATTTGTAATTATTTAGATAAATCATTTAAAAAAAATAATATAAGTTATCGAAATTTTATAGATTTTGTTAGTGATCGACCAGGCCATGATAAAAGATATTCAATTAATTCAACAAAAATAAAAAAATTAGGCTGGAAACCAAAAGTAAGTTTTGAAAAAGGATTAGATGAAACTATAAAGTGGTATTTAAATAATGAAAATTGGTGGCAAAAAAAATTAAATAAAAAAAATTATAAATTTAAAAGATTAGGTAAAATAAAAAAATGAAAGGAATAATTTTAGCTGGTGGAAACGGCACCAGGCTTAAACCGTTAACTTCGATAATAAATAAACACATGCTCCCAATTTATGATAAGCCAATGATTTATTATCCATTATCTGTTCTAATGTTAGCTGGAATTAGAGATATATTAATCATTGTAAATAAAAATGATATTGAACTTTATAAAAAATTGTTAGGAGATGGTAGTAACTTAGGAATTAATTTATCTTATGAAATTCAACAAAATGCAGATGGTATTGCCCAAGCGTTCATAATTGGTAAGAGATTTATAGGCAATTCTAATGTAAGTCTTATTTTAGGAGACAACATTTTTTTTGGGTATAAATTTAGCGACTTATTGTCTGATGCTGTAAATCTAAATAATGGATCATTAATTTTAACCAATTATGTAAAAAATCCGAATGAATTTGCAGTTTGTGAGTTAGATAATAATGGAAAAGTTATTTCTCTTGAGGAAAAGCCAAAAAATCCTAAAAGTAATCTTGCAGTAACTGGCTTATATTTTTATGATAATGATGTAACCAAAATTGCTGAAGATTTAAAACCCTCAAAAAGAGGTGAATTAGAAATTACTGATATTAATAAAACTTATTTGAGCAATGGTAAGTTAAAGGCATTATATTTGGGAAGAGGATTTGCCTGGTTAGACACTGGTTCTCACCAATCTCTCTTGGATGCAGGTGATTTTGTTAGAACTATTGAAGAAAGACAAGGTTTAAAAATAGCATGCCTGGAGGAGATAGCATTTAATAAGGGATGGATTGATGAAAAAAATTTAATGAAACAGATTGAAAAATTTAATAATAGTCCTTATAGCAACTACTTGAAAATATTATTAAATAAATAATTTAAGTATAATAAGAAAGAAATTTATGAAAAAAGTTTTGTTAACAGGTGGAGCAGGATTTATTGCTCATCATATAATAAGACACTTCTTAAAAAACACTGATTGGGAAATAGTCTCTTTAGATAGATTAGATTATTCTGGAAATTTAAATAGAATTGCTGACATGATGAATGAGTTTAGTAGCACCGAAAAAAAAAGAGTTAGAATTGTTTATCATGATTTAAGGGCTGAGGTTAATCAGATGTTGGCTGCGGATTTAGGACAATTTGATTATATTTTACATTTAGCTGCATCTTCACATGTTGATAGATCCATAGACAATCCTATGGAATTTGTTCAAGACAATGTTGTTGCAACTTGTAATATATTAAATTTTGCAAGATTTCAGAAAAATCTAGAAAGATTTATCTATTTTAGTACCGATGAAGTTTTTGGCCCTGCTCCGGTTGGTGTAAATTATAAAGAAAGAGACAGATATAATTCAACAAATCCATATAGTGCTACGAAAGCAGGAGGTGAAGAATTGGCTGTTGCGTTTGAAAATTCTTACTACATGCCAATTTATATTACGCATACAATGAACGTCTTTGGAGAAAGACAACATCCTGAAAAATATATTCCAATGACAATTAGAAATGTTAGAGATAACAAATTAGTTACAATACATAGCGACGAAACTAGGGTAACACCGGGAAGTAGACATTATATACATGCAAGTGATGTTGCCGATGGTTGTTTATTTTTATTGAATAATCCAAACAAAGTTCAAGAGTTACCAATTGATTTTGGTGGAGCGAAATGCCCAAAGTTTAATTTAGTAGGACCAGTCGAATGGAATAATCTAGAATTAGCTCAAAAAATAGCTGATGCTCAAGATAGAGAATTAAAATATAGGTTAGTTGATTTCCATAGTAGTAGACCAGGTCACGATTTGAGGTATGCTTTAGATGGAAATTTAATGAAAGAGTTAGGTTGGGAACCCAAAGTATCACCGGATGAGAGGATAAAGCAGGTAGTTGACTGGACATTGCAAAATGATCGTTGGCTCAAGTTATGATCAACAAGATTAATAAAAAATTAATCAAAAATAAATTCCTCAAAGCAAAACCTTTTAATTATGTAGTTATTGACAATTTTTGGAACAAAAAAACTGCAAATTTATTACACAAAGAAATTACTAAATTTAGTTTAAAAAATACAAATGCTCATTATGACAATGCAATAGAAAAAAAATTAGTTTGTAATCATTATGATAAATTTGATCATAATCTCTACAATGCTTTTTCTTATTTAAATTCATCCTTATTTTTACAAATTATTAAAAAAATAACTGGAATAAAAAAAATAATACCAGATATTGGTTTACATGGAGGTGGACTACATATTCATCCCTCTGGTGGAAAATTAAATGTTCACAAAGACTATTCAATTCATCCAAAATTAAAAATGGAGAGGAGACTTAATCTTATTATATATATGACAAAAAATTGGAAAGCAAAATGGGGTGGTGAATTACAATTGTGGTCTCATGATAAAAAAAAAAATCAGCCACTTAAACTTGAGCATAAAATATTAAACAAATTTAACAGAGCAATTCTTTTTGATACTACCCAAAATAGTTGGCATGGTTTACCAAATGAAATTAAAATGCCCAAGGGAACTTTAAGGAATAGCATTGCTATTTACTATCTTACTCAACCGCGAAAGAAAAGTGAGAGAAGAAGGAAAGCTTTATTTAGTCCAACAGAAAAACAAAAAAATGATAAAAATGTATTAACCTTAATCAAAAAAAGAGCAAATGAAAATTTAGCAACAAAAACATATAGAATGAAATAATGAAATGTGCAAAAGTAATATCGATTTGCTTCATTCCAAAAACAAAGATTGAAAAAACTTATTTACTTGGTGAACCTGTAGGTTTTTTTGGGCATAGTCAAAAAAGTGATAACCTAAATGACGCTATAAACAATTTAAATTTCTTAATTGATTATGAAAATAAATATAATCCTGGTGTTCAAAGAGATTTAATAATAATTAATAATGATATTGGAAATTTTGAGGGTAACAATTATCTAAAAAAAATTTCAGGAAAATCAATTAACAAAGGAAAAATTATTTGTTTAAATAGAGAGAATATTGGTAGAAGTTTTGGAGCATTTAGTTATGCATTTTCAAAATTTAGATTACATTATGATTATTATCTTTTTTCTGAAGACGATATACTAATTTTTGGAGAAAATTATTTCAGTAAGGGCATTGAGATTTTTAACTCTCATGAAAATCCAGGGTTCTTAGCTTATATAGGTAAAACAAAAGTTGGAAAGTGGAGATGGAAAGAATTAAATTTAAACAAAGAAACAGCTTATACCTGCCATGGTGCAACAGGTTTAACAAGTTCAATAATTTTAGAGAAAGTTTTTAGAATTAATAATAAATTGCCTTATTATGAAGGATCTAACAGAGAATTAGATATTACTTTTGGCGAAGTTGGTTTTCCATCTAGTATATTGAAATTAGGTTTTGAATTGATTGATTTACCAAAGAATTTAATTTTAGCTGTCCCACTTTATGATGAAATGAGAGGAATTAAATACAAAAAATTTCCCAGTTTTACTGAAACAACTCTATACCACTTTAAAAAATATATTTATAATATTTTTTCAATTAATAAATTTATTTTGAAATTATATTTAAGATTTTTAAAAAAAGTAAAATTTTAGATATAATTTTTTACTTTCTATTAACCTACAAAATTTTTATCTAGTGGATCTGCAGGATATTTATTTTCGTATTCTTTTAAATTTTCGTCACTAAAAACAAAATTTTTTTGAATGTCATTAGTATCCTTGATTTCTTCCATACCTAAGTTTACTCTTATATTTTTGCATAATAGACCACAATTACTAGGTTTAACCCATTTTTCAAATTCAACATTTTTCTCTGAATTCCACACATCAAATATATTTTTATCGTTGATATTCCCAATTATAAATTTTTGATCAAACCTTGCATTTTTACAATAAGACACACTCCCATCAGCCATAATTGCAATTTGAAAAAAATGTGCAAAGCATTTACTTGGTATATTTATAATTTTATTATTGTCTTTATTAGATGTATTTAAAATTTCAAATCCTGAAGTTCTCAAATCTATACCTTTATCAAATAAAATTTTTTCTGCCTTTATTTTTTCCTGATTAACTGTTTCTCCATGCCAAAATCTACCTTCGTCGTCATTATCGTGATCTGGTGCAATTTGTAAAAAATTGATGCCTTCAATTTCTTTTAAAATCTCACATAATTTAACAAGTGTATGAACATTTTCTTTTGTTATTAACATTCTTATGCCAATTTTAAGATTACTCTTTTTTTGAATTTTGATAGCACTTAGTAAGTTAATATTTTTACACACAAGGTTAAAATGATCTTTACCTTGCACGGCTTTATAACTCTCTTTATCTCCTCCACTAATTGAAAATCTGATCCACTTAAGATTTTTAATTAAAAAATGAGCATTTTTTTCTGTAATTACAGATCCATTAGTAATTAAACCACAATCATAACCTAGAGATTTAGTATATTCCAATATTTCACCAAAGTTTTTATGTATCATTGGTTCTCCCCCACCTGTGAAGGTAATTGCTTTTGAGCCCAACTGCCTCATATCCAATATACATTTTTCAATAACATCCTTTTTAAGTACAGATTTATCTGTTGATATGTGCTCACCCCACACACAAAATGAACATCTATGGTTACAATGGTTTGTAAGATCTATCTCTACAGTTGTTGGAAAAGGCCTTGAATTATTAAAAACTTCCTCAACCTGTTTGGGGTGTAAAGCGACTTTTTTAGAGAAATCGAAATTTTTAAGTTTCATAAATTAGCAAGGCTTATTATATAGAGATATTCAATAAATGGCTACTATCTATTAAAAAAAATACAAACTATTTGTTAAACAATAAATTAATCAGGACAAACTAATTGTCTTTCAATTAAAATAACTTATATAAGATTTCCTAAATATTGGTTAATTTTAAATATATATATTTTTTTATTAAAAAAAGAGAGTGCTACAAATAAATACCTATTAAAATAAATTTTTTAAATTAAAAAGTACCCTATGAAAATAAAAAATTCTGCTATGAATGAATTTCCAATTTTAGATCCCAGAAAAGGTGTTCCAATTTTTTACCCATATATACCAAAAAATGTTCATAGAGAGGTACATGACACTTTAAAAACTCGTTGGATAGGTCAAGGTCCAAAAGTAGATAAATTTGAAAAATTATTTAAAAAAAAATATTTAAATAATAAATTTGAAGCATTAGCAGTAGGAAGTGGCACAGATGCTTTACATTTAGCTTATTTACTTGCTGGAATAAAAAAAAATGATGAAGTTTTAGTCCCAGTTTTTACATGCACTGCTACAAATATTCCACTCTTATACATTGGAGCCAGAATTGTTTTTGTTGATATAGATCCTGAAACAATGAATTTGGATTTAAATGATCTTAAAAAAAAAAATTACTTCAAAGACTAAAGCAATTGTTTGTGTGGATTATGGAGGTGTTCCAAATGATTATTTGGAATTAAATAAAATCTGTAAGGCAAAAAAAATTAAGTTAATTTCAGATGGAGCCCACTCGTTAGGAACTAAATATAATAATAAATTTGCATGCACTTTTTCTGATTTTACAATTTTTTCATTTCAGGCAATAAAAACCATGACAACTGCAGATGGTGGGATGTTAATAATTAAAGATAAAAAATTAAGAGACAAAGGAAAAAGATTAAGGTGGTTTGGTATTAATCGATCAAAAAAACAGCTCGGTACGTGGGAAAATGATATTACGGAAATTGGATATAAATATCAAATGAATGATGTGGCCGCAAGTTTGGGTATTATAAGTTTAAAAAATATTGATAGTGTTATAAAGAAAAGAAATTTTCTTTTTTCAGAATATGAAAAAAATATTAAAAATGATAAAATTAAAATTATTGGTAAATCTAAAACTAAAAATTATTTTAATAGTTGTTGGTTAATTACAATACTTGTTGAAAAAGGAAGAAAAAAATTAATGCAAAAGCTTAGAAAGCACGGAATAGAATCAGCACAAGTACATTACAGAAATGATAGGTATTCTATATTTGGAGGAAGGATTAAATTAAAAAACATGGATACATATGAAGATAAATATCTTGTTCTTCCAATACATCCCAAGGTAACAGTAAATGATGTAAAAAAGATTTGTAGCATCATTAATTCAAAATGGTAATTTTTACACATTAAAATTTTTCTTTTTACAATTTGTTTTATTTTTTAAGGGTTAGGTAAAAATTTTCACATATAAATACAATCTTTATATAAAAATATTCTGTATTAATTTCTAACAGCGTCAATCATGAAGTGATTTAAATTTATTTGTTTAGAAATGATGTGTATTAAAAATTCAGAAAGGTCAATATAAACAGAAGTTTTAAAGCATATAATGAGATGATATGTTACAATTATTCAAATGAGGTTAATTAAAAAAAGAATTGGTTTAGATGCCACTTGTTTTAACCAAAGACAATCAGGTGCTAAACAAAGATTTATTAGTTTATACACTGAACTATTTAAAATAATGCCTTTATCAAAATTTTATATTTTTGAAGCAAAGGATTACAATATTAGACATGATATAGATGTCTCAAAATTTAAAAATGTAAATTTTATAAGAACCAACATCAATAGTAAAAATAATTTAATTAATATTATCAAATCCTATTTTTTTTGGAGAAAAAACCTCGAAAATTATAATTTAGATATTTTCGAAACTTTTAGATTACCTCTTTTTTACAAATTTTCTAAAATAACTATTTTAACAATACATGACTTGAGGTATTTATTTTCTAAATTTTCTGGATATAAAAAGTTTTTTAACTTTGTTTACTGTAAAATTTTTTTGAGAATTATTGATCAATTTATTGTTGTTTCAAATTCTACAAAAAAAGAATTTAAATCTAAATTAAATTTTAGCAACGTAACGGTAATAGAAAATGGTATTGATAAAAAAAAATTTAAAAATTTAAGTCGGCGGTCAAAATCTAAATTGATTTCTAATACAGAAACAAAAGATAAATTAATTTTTACTGTAGGTCATTTTGAATTAAGAAAAAATTACTTGAATCTAATTTATTCAATAAAAAAATTAAAAAATTTCAATGTAAAGTTAATTATTGCAGGTAATTCAAATAGTAAAAGTGAAATAGCATATAAAAAACACTTACAACATATAATTTTCAAAAATAAATTAAATTATAGGGTCAAATTGTTAAGCAATTTAACTGACGATGAGATTAAAATTTTGTATAAAAATTGTAGTTTATTTATTTTTCCATCAATTTATGAGGGTTTTGGTATTCCAGTATTAGAGGCTATAAGTTTTAATAAAAAAATAATCTTAAGTAATATAGCCCCATTTAAAGAAATAATAAAATATGATAAAAAAATTTTTTTTGATCCAAACAATCCCAGTGATATTGCAAATAAAATTAAATCAAATCTTAAAGATAAAAAGATTAATAAAAAAAAATATAGAGAGATTCTAAAATTCTACCAAAACAGAATTCTTGCTTTAAAAATTTATGATTTGTATCTCAAATTAATTAAAAAAAAATAATGTGTGGTATTTCTGGCATAATTAAACAAAATAACTCTTATAACGGTTTAGAGAGTGAAATAATAAAAATGAATATGTCCCTAAAGCATAGGGGTCCCAATAATTCAGGAACTTGGGTAGACAATCATAATGGTGTTGCACTTGGACATCGAAGACTTTCAATACTAGATTTATCTAATGCGGGAAATCAACCAATGCAATTTCAAAATAAAAATTTGGTCCTCACATTTAATGGAGAAATATATAATCACCTAGAGATAAGAGAAAAGCTTGAAAATGAGACGCATTACAACTTTAAATGGACAAGTCACTCTGATACCGAAACTCTACTTAGAGCATTTGAAACTTGGGGAATTCATGAAACACTTAAAATTTGTTCTGGTATGTTCTCAATTGCAGTATGGAACAAGAAAAGAAAAATATTAACTTTGGCAAGAGATAGATTCGGTGAAAAGCCACTCTATTATGGCTGGGGAAATAATGATTTTATTTTTGCATCTGAAATTAAAGCAATTAAAACTTATAAAAACTTTAATAATGCTATTTGTAAGAAATCATTAGCCTTTTATTTAAGAGTCAATTATGTCCCATCACCATTAAGTATATATAAAAATATATTTAAATTAGATCCTGGGACATATATTGAAATAAATAAGTCAACCAAAAATATTACTCAAATAAGTAAAAAAAAATTTTGGTCATTAGAAACTAATATTAAAGATAATAAATTATTAAATATCCATGATGAAAATTTAGTTATCGAAGAGTTAGAAAAAAAATTAATTAAATCTGTAAAATCTCAAATGTTGTCTGATGTACCTCTGGGTGGTTTTTTAAGTGGTGGTATTGATTCTTCTTTAATCACAGCATTAATGCAAAGAGAAAATAATCGATCAATAAAAACATTTACTATTGGTTTTAATGACAAACAATTTGATGAGTCTATATTTGCAAAAAAAGTCTCAAATTATTTGGGTACAGACCATAGTGAAATAATTATTTCAGATAAAGATAGCCGTAATGTAATACCTTTGTTGCCACAAATTTATGATGAACCTTTTGCAGATTCATCTCAAATACCAACATATTTAATCTGTAAAGTTGCTAAACAAAATGTAACTGTTGCACTGTCAGGAGATGGAGGTGATGAATTATTTGGAGGATACAATCGCTACACTTGGAGTCCTAAAATTTGGAAAAAAATTTCAATTTTACCTTTCTTTCTTAGAAAAAAATTAGGGGAATTAAGTCTAAATATTTCAGAAAGAAATTTAGATATAATTTTAAAATCATTTATCAATAGAGGAGGATATAAAATTCACAAAATAGGAAGAGCTTTATTAAACTCAACTAATGTTGAGAATTTTATGCAAAATATGACATTACAATGGGTAGAAGAAAATAACCTAATTATGGATTTTGATAATAATAAATTTAATAATTCTTACATATTTCAAAATAAAATTAATAATTCAAATTTAACATTTAATGATCCAATATCAAAAATGATTTATTTAGATACTGTTACTTATTTACAAGATGACATACTTTGCAAATTAGATAGAGCGGCCATGTCTAATAGTTTAGAAACTAGGCTACCTTTTCTTGACAAAGAAGTTGTAGAATTTGCAAATAAAATTCCAATTCATATTAAAATTAAAAATGGAACTGGAAAGTGGCCATTAAAAAAAATACTATCAAAATATGTACCTGAGAATTTGGTAGATAGACCTAAGACCGGTTTTTCAATTCCTTTGGGTAAATGGCTTAAAGGTCCATTAAGAGATTGGGCAGAGAGTTTGTTAAATGAAAAAAGAATAGCACAAGAGGGCTTTTTTTCATCAAAACTAATTAGTGCCAAGTGGCAACAACATTTAGATGGAAACCAAGACCATTCATCAAATTTATGGAGTATATTGATGTTTCAATCTTGGTTAGAAAATCAATGAGGTAAAATAATATTAATTTATATAATTTAAATTTAATAATGAAGTCGTATTATTTAGAGCTTAAATAAATTTAAAAAGGATCTTATGTATATTATTTTTACAGCGGTTATTTTAAGAATAATTTTTGCATTTGTTAATTCATTTTATGGACCTTTGATTGGTGCAGACGCTGATGCACTAAAGTTTCATGAAACAGCTATTTTAATTTCAAGGGGTGAAGCACCTTTTGATTATAGAACTGGTTGGATTTATGTATCAATTTTAGGTAAAATTTATCAATATTCATTTGAATCAATTTTTTTTGGATCTTTAATATCAATATCAGCCTGGTTAATCTCAGCAATATTATTGCTGAAAATGTTAACAATAATAAAAATTGAAAAATCGTATCAAAATATTCTTTTATCTCTCTATTCATTTTGGCCTTCTGTTATAATATTTACCAGTATTACTTTACGAGAACCTTTTCAATTATTATTTTTTAATTTAATTATATTTTGTTTTTTAAAAGTATTTATTGAAAAAAAAATAAATTTTACCTATTTATTCTTTCTTTCTTTAATACCTTTGTCACTATTACATAAAGTATTTGTTATTAATTGTGTAATTTTTTCTTTTATTTTTATTTTATTTTTTTTCGAATTTCTGAGAAAAAAAATAATTCAAATTATATTCATAACAATTTTACCAATAATACTTATTATCTATTTACAAATTGATCCTATAATAGACTATTTTTATTCAAGAGTTCCTTTACATGAAAAGAATTTTTTTGAGATTATAGAAAGCCATATAAATTTAATGACAGTATCTAGAGCAAGTTATCAAGTTGAAAAAATATTTATCTTCAATTTTCAAGATTTTTTAAATTACTTATTTATAAGCACTAAAAATTATTTTGTACAACCAACACCAATGAATCAAGAATTATTTATCGATTTAATGCTTTATATTGAAAACTTAATAAGAATCGCAATTATATTAGTAACTATATTTAAAATACTAAATATAACTATAGCTCACTATAAAATTTATCTAGCTTTATTATTTATATATTTTTCTACTGAAATAGGATGGGCATTAGGAACTAATAATTGGGGTACAGCTGTAAGACACCACATACCCACATTTGGTTTGTTAATTTTTCTAGCTTCTTTTAACCCAAAAAAATATGAAAAATAGTATGAAAAAAAAAATTTTATATGTTGTTAATCTTGATACTTTTTTTATTTCACATAGACAAGATATTGCTTTGAAGGCGAAATCTTTTCTTAAAATTCATTTAGCATCAAAATTTGAAAAAAATATCAAATATTTTCAAAAAAAAAATATTTATACACATAATTTATTTATAGATAGGGGTAAATTTAGCTTTATTTCAAATTTAATTACTATGTTGAATATATTTTTTATAATAATTAAAATAAGACCAGACCTAATTCATTTCATTTCAATAAAACCAGTTTTAATAGGCGGAATAATATCAAGACTGTTCCCTTCTGTACCAAAAATTTTTTCTATTACTGGTCTTGGATCAGCATTTATAAAGGATAGCAACTTTTCAATATTAAAAAAAATTTTTCTTTCATTTTTATATAAAATTGCTCTTAAACAAAATAAATTAAAAATTATTTTTCAAAATAAAGATGATTTAAATTTTATATTAAAAATAATTAGATTGCGTAAAAATCAATACAAAATACTAAAAGGTTCTGGAGTCTCATTAAAAAAATATAAACCAAAAAAATTAAATTTTAAAATGCCTATAGTTATGCTGCCATCAAGAATTATGTCTCATAAAGGAGTTTATGAGTTTGTGAATGCTGTAAAATTTTTAAAAAAGAAAAAAATACTTGCTAGATTTGTTTTAGTTGGTGATTTAGAAAAAGAAAATCCATCAAAAATTAAAAAGCATCAAGTAATGAGTTGGGTCAAACAGAACATTATTGAATATTGGGGTTTTAAATCAAATATGTCAAAAATTTTAAACTTAGCAACTATAGTTGTTTTACCATCATATAGAGAGGGTTTCCCAAAAGTTTTAATGGAGGCTGCTGCATGTGGCAGACCCTCCATAACAACTGATGTTCCAGGATGTAGGGATGCTGTTGTAAATAATCACACAGGAGTTCTAGTCCCAGTAAGAAATTATAAAAGACTAGCAATTGAAATTAAAAAACTTCTAAATGATAAATCTAGAATGAAAAAAATGAGTTTAAATTCAAGAAAATATGCACTAAAAAATTTTGACATTAATAATATAGTCAATTTACATATGGATATTTACAGAAGAATTCTAAATTTATGAAAATACTTAAAGCAAGTCTGATAATTCCCTCTAATTCAACAATAGTTTCATTAAATTTTTTTTTTGAAAATGTTTTAACTTGGACTTCTTTTCCAAAAGAAATAATCGTAGTTAATACGAATAAGCAAAAAATTAAACCTGATAAATTATTTATAAATTTTTTTTATAAAAAAAAAATTAATATTAAATTTTTACATGCTCCAGAATTATATCCAGGTGCAGCTAGAAATGTGGGATTAAAACTTGCCTCTTATAAAATTGTTTCTTTTTTAGATGTTGGCACTCATGCATCTGAAGAGTGGTTCGAAAATGGCTACAATCAAATATTAAATGGTAAAGGCTTGATATCTTGGGGAAATACTTATTATCTAGCTACCTCTAAAAGAGAAGAAATCATCAGAGCTTCAACATATGGAACAGAACCTATTCAAACTTTACCCGGTACAATTCTTGATAATAAAATATTTAATATAATTGGAGGTTTTATCAACAACATAAGAGCTGGCGAAGATGCGGAATGGATGTACAGGGTTAATTTGCATAATGTAAAAACATGTACAAATAATAAAATTATTACTTATCAAAATCTCTTAGGTATTTCTTATTTTCAAATAATAAAAAAATGGTTCCGAAATTATAGTTTTTCCAGAAAACTTTCGTATTTAAATAATAACAGAGAGACTTATTTCATATCACTATCTTTGTTCTTGATATTAATAGCATTTAATTGGAATCCAATTTTTACTAATTGGGGAGAAGAGGGTTATGAAAATGAAACCACATATATTCCACATATTACCAAGATAACGGCATCATTTTTATTTCTTTTTTACTTTTTAATAAGAGGTATCTATTTACCAATAAAAAAAAAAACTAAACCAAGTTTTTTATTTACTTTTAATATGTTAAAAATTTTCCTTCTTTCATTTTGTATCGATGTTACAAAGTTACTATCTTTTTTTTATTCAAGATTTAAGAAATAAAATTAAATTATTTTTTTCTAGCAATTAATTCAGATATTATTACGAAAAATAAAGATATAATTAGTGAAAATGCAAAATAAGCAAAATAAACATAACTTGTTTCCTCTTTATAAATTCGCACACTATGATTATCTAAAGGTTTGATAATTGAAAAATTTTCATTTTTTAGTTGGGCACCAAGTCGGTTTAAGTCATCCATAATAATTTCAAATTTTTGGTTTAGTGATTCTTCAAATAAATTTATACATGTATCTAATATAGATAGCACTTTTTCCTCTAAACAGAAATTTACTATTTCAAATTTTATTATTGGAGTAAGAGCTTTAGATCCAATAAATAAATTATTTATTGAAGGAGGATTCTTTTCAGGAGTAAAATTAATTTCAGGTGCTTCAGATAATACTTCTTTTAGGCTTTCAATTTTTTTAATTAATATTTTTTTTTCTTTTAAAATTAATTCTTCTAAATTTTTTTTTTTTTTACTATGAACTTCTATTAAGTTTTCTTTAGTTTCTAAAGTTGCTTCCAAAATTAATTGATTTACATCTTCAGAAATCATGCTTATTGGTTTTTTAGGATCATATACTTTAAAAAAGATTGTTAAGTAGGAAACATGCTCTGCATAATATTTATGAATAACGGGGTTTATTCTTATCTTTGAAATAACATTATATTTATGTAATTTTTGTTCTAGCAGGCCTGAAAATTCCCATAATAAACTTGAAGGAGTTAATAAATTTGAGTTGATGTTTTTAAGAACATGAATATCAACAACGTCACCAATTTTGTTAGTCTCAATTTTAGAACCAAGCATATTTATTTTTTTCTCTTCTTCAAATTTTGTGTAAGTATTTAAATTGTTGATTATTTCGACTTGATTTGATGGATAAATATTAACAGTCCCAGTGAGTTCATTTTTATTTTTAAAAATTGCAGTGGCAGAAATCAACACAAATAAGCTTATTGTGGTTAATATAATTTTTTTTTTTCTTTCAAAAATTATTACTAAGATATCAAATGCACTATATGAATTATTTGAGATTTTTTTTTTCATTTATATATTTGCTGAATAAATAACTGAAATTTTTATCAATTTCTATAATAAATTTATTTCGCAGATACAGTTTTTAAATGTTATAGGTATTTCAAATGATAAATGATAAGAAAGTCATTAACAAAAATCATATATTACTTAATTTTATTCATGTAATTATTATATCTATTCCTTTTTCTTTAATAACTGGACCTTTCATTCCAGACTTATCAATTACTTTAGTTTGTTTAGTATTTGTTTATTTATCATTTATTGAAAATATGAGATCTTATTATTTCTCAAAATTTTCAATTTTCTTTTTAATTTTTTATTTAACAATTAACCTTACCTCATTATTGTCTGTTGACCCATTTGAATCGTTAAAAATTAGTATTGTATATTTTAGATATTTCCTTTTTTCTTTGTCCTTCTGGTATTTAATAAAAAATCAGCCTGAAGTTTTAAATAACCTTTTGAAATCAATAATGATTAGTATGTTAATTTTAATTTTGGATGGTTTTTATCAGTTTTATTTTGGAAAAAATATTTTTGGTTGGAATGCTACAGGCACAAGAATTAGTAGCTTTTTTAAAGATGAATTAATACTGGGCAGTTATCTATCAAGAATGTTTCCTCTTTTATTTTCTTTATGTGTTTTAAATTTTAGCTCACTTAATTATAATAAAATCAATTTTATTTTAATATTCTTGCTATTAAGCGGCATAGAAGTTCTCACTTTTCTATCTGGTGAAAGATCAGCTTTTTTTTATATAAATCTATCAGCTATTTATTTAATAATATTGATGAATCGTTTCAAACTTCTAAGGCTTCTCTCTTTGTCATTTGCACTTATTGTAATAGTTATAATTACTAACTTTAACTCTTCGTATAAAGAGAGGATCGTAGATCAAACCATTAGACAAATGGGATCAGGAGATGAAAAGTATATTTTTTCTCTGGAGCACACAAATCATTATGTCTCAGCATTTAAAATGTTTTTAGATCATAAAATTTCAGGTATAGGGCCAAGAATGTTTAGAAAAAATTGTCACTTAGATAATTATAAAACATCTTTTGAATCTTGTACCACTCATCCTCACAATATTTACATACAAGTACTAAGCGAAAGCGGTCTTATGGGTATTTTATTGTTAATATTACCATTTGGAGCTTTAGTTTATTTCTCAATAAAACATTTAATTTTTAAGTTATTATATAAAAAAATAATATTTAGTGATTTTCAACTAGGATTAATGTCTTGTTTTTTGATAAGTTTATGGCCAATTGTTCCAACAGGTGATTTTTATAACAATTGGCTTAACATAATATATTTCTTTCCTTTAGGAATTTTTTTAGCGACAATAGATAAATCTATAAAGATTTAAAATTTTTTATTTTTTCATTATTAAAATATTTTTCAGTTTCTGAAATTATGTCAGGTAGGTTGCATATTTTTTTTATTTTATCTAAATTTATATTGTTTATATCTTTCGTTCTCTTGTTTTTTTTTAAGTGATTTTTTTTCAATTTAAGTAATTTAATAATTTTATTAATTTTAATTGTGTTTTTTGAACCAATATTAAAAGTTCCATTTATATTTTTTTTGTGTAATTCCATACAAATTTTAACAATACTGTCTGTATGAATGCAATTTATCTTTGAGTCTAAAGTAAGAAATGATCTTTTTTTATATAAAAGATCATAAAAAGGATTTCTTTTTAAGTTTGGTCCAATTACATATGGTAATCGAATTATCATATATTTCTTTGAGTATTTTTTTATGTAATTCTCAGCAATTATTTTGTTAAATCCATAGTTATTAATTTTTTTTTGTCTCGAAATATAATTTTCTTTACTGAACTTCTTTTTTGATAGATTTTCGTAAACTTGACATGAAGATATATATATATATTTACGAAATTTTATTTTACAGAGGTTCTCAATTACAGTTTCGACTGAAGCTTTGAAATCAAGAAGAGGATTATTAATACCAAATCTTTTTGAGCCGTTACCGTTGCAGTCAATGATTAAATCACATTTTTTATTAAAAAAGTTTTTTTTGTTTTTTCTAGTTAAATTTTTGAAAGAAATTTTATTTTTTTTTAAATATCTTGAAAATGCAGAGCCGATTAATCCGTTCCCTCCAATCAAAAAAATCATTTTTGTAAATATATTTTAGATATTTTAATTTGTTTTAAGTCGTAATTAAATATTTTACTTCCATTTTATTTAATTTTTTTTAAATTTATATGATTTGAATATTTTAACAGAGCAATATAAAAAATAATACAAGCAAATAAATTATAAGTTGTATAAAATAAATCTTGGAATACGTAATTTGAAATTGCTGGCGCAAAAGCAAAACTAACATAAATAATTAATGTTGTAAGTAATGAATGCTTCTTTAGTAAATAATGGTGTAAATGCTCTCTTGAGGGATGAAATGGATTTTTTTTCTTTATTAATCTTTCAAAAAAAACTCTTATCATGTCTAGACCTGGAAAAGCCATCAAAATAAAAATATCTTCTGCATTAAATAAATTTAAATTAATACCAGAATATTTAGAATTGTAATTAAGGATAATTAATAGTCCTACAAACGTAGAAATTGATAGTGATCCAGAATCGCCAATAAAATATTTTCCTTTAAATACAAAAAAACAATTCAAAATTAAAAAAAATAAAAAAATTGCTATTATTAAATTAGTTATTTCAAATTTAACAAAAATTATCAGCAAAATTAAGGAAACTATAGAATTTGCTAATGCGTTTATGCCATCTATTAGATTAATTGAATTAATGAAAGCAGTAAGACAGAATGCTGTGAATAGTGTACCAAATACTGAAGTTTTTAATTCAAATCCTAAACTTTCAAAATAAATTACATTTAATTGAAAATTTTCGTTTAATGAGACTAAAATGTAAAATGTAATAAAATATAATAATAATCTTAAATTCGGATTAATTGATTTCCTATCATCAACATAACCAACAATATAAACTATTATTGTGGAAATAAATATCAACCTAAAGTTTTTATCAAGAAAATTGTCTAAGAAGATACTTTCTATTAAAAATATTAATGCAAATATTATAAACCATAATGAACCATTTAAAGGTGTGGGCCTTTTATGAAATTTTCTTTTATTGTCAGGTATATCAATGATCTTAAGTTTTTTTGAAATTTCAAATCTATACTTGTAATTGATCAGATATATAGTGAAACAAATAAGAAAATTGATTATTAGTATATTTTCAAGAAACATTTAAATTGAATTTATATAAATCATATAATTAAATTTTTTAATATTTACAATAAATAGTAACATCTATAATTATAACATATAAATCAATAACGCTTAAATGAACTTTTATATATTAAAAAAACTATGGTAGACACAATAGTAGTAACTGGAGGTGCGGGATTTATAGGTTCAAACTTAATAAAATTTTTAATCAAAAATACGAAATATAAAATTTTAAGTATTGATAATTATTCAGCTGGATCAAAAAAAAATCATATTATTTCAAAAAAAATAACATATATTAAAGGAGATACAAAAAATATTGATAAAATACTTTTTAAGTATAGAAAAAAAATATCTACTATTTTTCACTTTGGGGAATTTTCTAGAATTTATCAAAGTTTTATTAATATGAATGAATGTATAAAATCTAATTCTATTGGTTCTCATGCTGTATTTAATTTTTGTCTATCTAATAAAATTAAACTAATTTATTCAGCTACATCAGCCAGTATTGGTAATAAAGGATTAGATAAAAATTTATCACCTTACTCTTTTTCAAAAGCTAAAAACTTAGAACTCCTAGAAAATTTAAGAAAATGGTTTAATTTTAAATTTGAAATTATTTATTTTTATAATGTTTATGGTCCAAATCAAATTAGTTCCGGAAGTATGGCTACTGTCATTGGTATTTTTGAGAAACAATTTAAAGGAAAGAAACCCTTGACTGTTGTCAAGCCTGGAACTCAGTCAAGAAGATTTACTCATATAAACGATACCATCAAAGCTTGTTATTATGCTTGGAAAAAAAACAAAAATTTACATTACAGTATATCGAGTAGAAAAAGTTATACCATAACTGAGGTTGCCAAGATGTTTGGTGGTAAAATAAAATATCTACCAGCAAGGCCAGGTGAAAGATTTGCTTCTGCACTAACAAACATGAATTTGTCAAACAAAGTCAATAAATTATTTGGAAAAGAAAAACTTAAAGACTATATAAAAAACATTACAAAAAGCAGATAATTCTTAGTTTTTCATTGTTTACAATAATATTTATTTATGTATAACACTACCGCCGGTGATTATTGCGAAGGTGTTATACCCGATCCCATACCGAACTCGGAAGTCAAGCCCTTCAGCGCTGATGGTACTTTGTCTTAAGAC
>MDSZ01154157.1_pt1 | contig 34991 bp, 36 predicted proteins | sample 811201 | NCBI WGS metagenome assembly MDSZ01 (sample SAMN05326647, study PRJNA326480) | marine metagenome | isolation source: seawater | place: Indian Ocean: North | collected 2010
AACGCAACATTGCCACCATGATAAAAGTTTCCTGTTATTAGATTTTGATGTCTTCCATCGTTCTTACTTACCCATTCCTTACGCCAGGGATTCTTTCCCTTTTCCATTAACTCAATTAATTCACCACATAGCTTTTCTTCTGCTGTTGGCTTTGCTGCCTTCTTAGCCTTTTCTTTAGTAGCCATAAAGACCTCTTTAGTTGTTGGTGGTTGTTGTTCTGCACTGGTGTTGTGCAGTGTTCTTATTATTAGCACGCTTTCCCACTTCTGGCAATAGAAGGGTTTAGGCAAACTCTCTGCCTGTAACAAATGTCACACCCTTCACGTCTACTCTGCACCCTTTCACACTTCACCCTGACCACCCCACACCCTTCTTTCACTCGACCATCGGATTGTTAATCTTCTGGTTATTCAGTCAGTCACTAGATAGATATACCCCACCCCACCCCATAGCCATTTTTTTATTGATTCTTTTGATCTTTTTTTTATTTTTCTATGATTTTTTAAAGGGGGCTATGGGGGTATTAGCGCCAAGCGCTGTAAGAGTACCCACCTAAAAATGCGAGGTAAAAATGGAAAAAAAAGACCCAGGGCAATTATGCGAACCCTGAGTCAATTTTTGTGTGAGGAGAATAGGAAGTATTGTTTTTTTTCTTCGGTTTGTAGGTGGGGCTGTCCTACATTTTTATGTGTACCAGTATAGAGATCATAGTGCAAGTTCGAATAGGGAATGAGGGAAGGGGTTGAAATGCACGTGTGTTGATATATGATTCACTTTACAAATATTAAATCCCTTCTCCTGACTGGGCCGTTTCGCAGAGACCAGTCAAGAGTCATCCTAGGCGTTAGTGCGCTTTGGAAAAGGGATTTGTCAGAAGGCAAGGAGGTCTGACTTATGCAGTGTAGAGAAAACGGCTACGAAAACTTCGTTATGTTTCACCAGGAACAATTTGAGGATGTTTTTTTAATGATTAGCGAGAGGCGATTGGAATTAAGGGATATGGCTGTTTATGTTGGGTTAGTAAGTGAAATGAACTGGAGGACGGGGAAAGTAAAGTTAACTGCGAGGGCATTAGCGAAGAAGTTAAATATTAAAGATTCTGTGTGTGTTATGTCGTTGGGAAGGTTAAAGAGGGAGTTATTGATAGTGAGGGTGAGGGAGAAAAGAAGTGGAGATGTTTATTTTTTAATGAACCCACATTTTGCGAGCGTGGGTGGAGTAAAGAGGAGAGGATATTTACAAAGTCAATTTGAGGAGGCAATAAACGAATTGTGAAATATAGTGAGTATCAGAAACTAAGGATTGCACCCATGTATGTATCAAATGAGGAAAGGATGAGGTTAGGGATACAGAGATATGGGAGTGATGTACCTGTTGCTGAATATGAGAAAGCGAAGGCAGCGAAGGATGGAGTTGTAAAGAAAGTGGTTGAAGAAGTTAAAGAAGAGGAAGAGGACGATAGTGTGGAAGAAGGTTAGAATGAAACTGCTTTTACAGGTGGTGCTGGAAAGCTCACTAGCCGTAATGGTTGGTGGTTGTTGGCAAAGCCTCTCTGTTAGTGAATTGGCAGGGGGGCTTTGTTCATGAATTGCTGGCATTGCAAGACAGAATTAATTTGGGGAAGTGATTCTAATTGCGAACATTTAGAAGAATTTGATTTTATTAGTTTTTTAAGTTGTCCTAAATGTGGATCAGATGTTGAGGTTTACCACAAGAAAGAAAAATGAATTGGGAACCATTACCCGAAGAATTGTGGCCTTTTAAAAATTTCCTTTGTTACTTGTTAAGGGAATTAGGTTTAGCTGATACTCCGACGTTAAGGCAGTTATCTGTAGCGGAATGGTTAGAGAACGGGCCAGATCGTTGTATTACAACTGCTTATCGAGGGTTGGGTAAATCATTTGAAAGTGGTGCTTATGCTTTGTGGCGATTAAGGCATGATCCATTTACTGAGAAGATCTTGATTCCTGCTGCGACGGCTGAGAAAGCAGAGGAGGTAGCGACATTTATGGCTAGATGTATCAGGGATGTTGATATTTTGAGATGTTTAGAACCAAGACCAGATGGAAGATCAAGTTTTAAAGCATTTGATGTTGGGCCTGCTGTAATTGATCAGAGTCCCAGTGTGAGAACTGTGGGAATCTTGAGTCCAAGTTTGACTGGTAAGCGTTGTACTTTGGCATTGCCAGATGATATTGAGACTTTAAATAATTCAATTACACCGTTAAAGCAGGAAAGATTAGCGCAGGCGGTTACGGAATTAGAGGCAATTATTAAACCTGATGATCCTGGTTTTGATCCAAAAGCTGAAAGGGATTACACGTTAGGAGGAAAGAAACAGATTTTTCCAAGGCAAATTCGTTACCTAGGAACGCCTCACCTTGAAAGTTCACTTTACCTAAAGCTAGTGAGGGAGAGGGATTACGCGATTCGTTTTTGGCCTGCGAGATTTCCTGATCCAAAAGATTCTGAGCAATGGGATTGTTATGAAGGATTTTTAGCGCCTGATATTGCATCGACTGTTGAGGAAAGACCAGAGGTGGCTGGTGAGCCTACTGATCCTGAACGCTTTGGGCATGAGGAATTGCTAAAACGTGAAACGAGGATGACAAGATCAGCAGTTCAATTGCAATTTCAGTTGAATTGTCGTTTAAGTACTTTAGATCGTTATCCAATCCGATTAAGTGATTTGATCGTGATGGATCTAGATGGGAAGGCTTTACCTGAAATTGTGATATGGGGCAATAGCCCCGATTTAAGGATCCAGAATTTGATTTGTGTAGGAATGGGGGCTGATCGTTATTACCACCGTCCTGCGGCTGTTAACGGGTGGATTCCGACGAAAGATGAGTGGCGTTGTGTTCTCGCTGTGGACCCTTCAGGCCGCGGAAGCGATGAGCTTGCTTGGAGTTGCATAGCAGAACTCAATGGTAATTTCTTTGTTTTAGAAAGTGGTGGAACAACTAGAGGATATGAAATAGAGGTTTTACAGCTATTAGCGAAAGTTGCAAAGAAATGGAATGTAACTCAAGTTGTTGCTGAATCAAATATGGGTGATGGCATGTTTACGGCTTTATTGCAGCCAGTAATGAATAAAATTTATCCTGTTGGAATTGAAGAAGTTAGAGTCAGCATCCAAAAAGAAAGACGTATTGTTGATACTCTTGCGCCGTTAATTCAACAACATCGAATGGTTATCAGCACAGATGTAATTAAAAAGGATTATGCAACGGCTGAACGTGATCCAGAATCAGGACATCAAAGATCTTTGCTTTATGGAATGAGCCGCATAACCACCGATAGAGGAAGTTTGTTATTTGACGATAAAATTGATGCCCTTAGTTTAGGAATTAAGTTCTTTACGGAAGCTGCTGCACAAGATCAAGTCAGACAAAAAAGAGAACGTCAGGAAGAACTAGATGATCTAATCAGAGAAGCTTGGTTTGATGAAACTGGTGCAGGTTTAGATGATTTAGCATGTGGATTCAAGCCACAACAAAGATCAGGTGCTTACGGTGGTGTCAGGCGTTAGCCATGTTATTTTCTAACTTTTTCCTGACTGTAGAGAAATCTAATTTTTTAGCCATTTGTGATTTTAATCTTTCGCTATCTGCCTCTGCAAGGTTGGCGGTAATGTTGTTTTGCTTAAGTAATTGAGCAGCCAATCTGAGGTCATCATTGCTGACGGGTTGGTAATTGCCATCTTTATCTACGCTGCCTTTCTCTATGCGATCAATGACCGTTTCAATCGTTAAAGATTGCAGCTTGGCTAAGTTGTCAGCATCGTTATTCATAACTTGATTGTTACTTAACAATTAGATACTAAAGTAAGACTGCATCCATGCAAAGTTTCGCTAATGGCAACAACAGCACCACCGAAAGAAAAAGAAGTCGAAATAAATAAAGAAGATGACGATACTCCTGAATACCAGGAGATGATCATGTTCTATATATCAAATATTATTCGTGCATCTCTTACCCTTTGGTGTTTGGCAATAATTTCTCTTGCGTACATAAAATTGCCCCCAAAAATGTTCGGTATGGAGATACCTGAACAACGTATAGACGCTACATATAGCGCTGGATTATTAGGAAATCTACTTGCTAGTTATGGCATTTCGATAGGAGGTATGGGCAAAAAGAAGAAAAGGGAAAATGGGGAAGGTCAGAATGGTAGTGGAAGTAGCAACAACCGTGCGGAAACTGTTATAAGACTTCTGCATGATGTTGAGCTTAAGGTTGACAAACCTAAGATCGATAAAATCACAAACAAACCTATTGATCCTGTTACTGGTCGCTTGGAGACAACATGAAACGACTACTCATCCTTTTCCTATTAGCATCACCAGCTAATGCCGATATTTATCACACCATTTCCAAGTCAACAGCTTTAAAGGTTAATGCTGGTGCAACTCAGACAACCAGGCTTGGGACAAGTTATTCGGTAAGCGGATCAGGTGTGGATACGAGTTACACGCCGTCAGGAGGAAGTGCCGTTAGTGATGGCCTTGGTTCATTGACTATCAGTTCAGGAGTTGGTGCGATTCCATCATTAGAAGTAACTCAAAAAACCGCAGGAAATTCTTTCAGCTTCAGCCAAAATTTTCTCCAAGGGGACGCTATAAGTGGCTCTGCCCCAACAGTAGGGACAGTCGGTAACTTCTCAGAGCAGACATCAACTCTAGCTGGATCAGCAGGCTCGCTCGCTGGCACGATAACTGATACTGCAATAACTTTGACTGCGGGAGGCGCAGGAACAGAGGCAGTTGGGCAAATAATTAATGAAATCGTGGTTAAGTAAATTAGCCTTGCTATCTATTACTTTTGCCCCACAAGTTAGGGCAGAAAAAATAGTGCCAAATTTCCAACAGGGAGTTTTACAAAATCACACCGAGACGAAGACAATTTTAAAACGCGACCTGACCGTTTTTGAATTTAGGAACGGGTATGAACTTACTGTTGGTGGGGTCAATGTCAAACCTTCTACGAATAATATTGCACCTTCTGGTTTAATTAAAACAGCAGGGACAGTATCAGGAACAGCTACAACTTATGTCATGCCAGATCTAACAACTAAGCCTCAATATTCAATCGTTAATGAAGGTGCATCTTTTAGTTACTATGAAACATTAGAAACTCCAGGGATTAAATCTATGACCAAAATAATAGAAGAACAAACCATAGAAAGTATCTCAGATAGTACGAGTACTTTTCAATGAAAAATATATATTTAGCTCTTTTATTTATTACTTTACCTGTTAAATCCTTCGCACAAAGTATTAACACATCATCCCAATCAACGGGGTCAGTCGTTAACCAGGCAGTACAAGTTGTACCTTCAAGGCAGTTCCAATATCAACTAGGGGCAAATCAAGTTTGTCAAGGAGCAACATTAAATATATCGCCATTCCTTAGTCATACCAACAGTTTTGGGTCGCCTTATCAGCCCTATTATTCTAGACCTATCTATTCAACGAAAGATATAGAGGGTGCTTTTGATGCAGATAACAATCCAATTGGAGATGGTGAACCAGATGAGCCTACAAAGATAATTAGAACAGAACAAGTAAGAACAGGGATGCAAGAATCGAACACAAGTTTAAACGGCGGCATAACCGCCACGCTGTCCATACCGTTAAGTTTTAGATACCAGAAGCTTTGCCGCAAGGGATTAGAAAGACAAGTTGAATTATATGAGGCTTCTTTAGCATCAAAACGGTTAAATTATGAAATGTCGAGATTAGCTACATGCTCAAAACACATCAGAGAAGGTAATATTTTTGTTGGAGAAATGGCAAAGATTTGTGCAGATGTAAAAGTAGTTTCGCCTCCTAATGTTGAACATACCCATGCTATTTCTTCCGATCTCTCTGTAACTTCCGACGCTCAAAAGTAGATAAAACTTTTTGTTTTTTACCAATCATTTTTTTAACTTTAGCTATTAATTTTTTAAATATAGGCTTCAATGCTTTAGTTAAAATTGGCGTGATTGTAGCGGCGGTTGTAGCCACAACAGTTATTCCGAATGTGGTTGCAGCTACGGATGGACTAGGAAGATACTTATCTGCAATATTAGTTGGCCCCCATATCTCAAGACACTTATCACCAACAACTTCAAATCCAATAACCTTTTCCTTAGCCTTTGCATTTCTTATATCCCCTAACCGATACTGTTGATCTTTAGCAGGACATTCAATTTCTAGTTCTCCTGTGTCAACTAAACTTGTATCTACATCCGTATTATTATTCTTGTTTTTTTGCGATTTAGAATTGTCGTCAGGGGGTGTAGGGGTAGGAGGTTTTTTTAAAGTTTGCATTTTTATAGGGTTATATCTCATCGGTTCAAAGAACGGAAAGATAAAATCAAACCCTGGCTTTTCTACATTTAATTCTCTTGTTATCTGAGGAGTAGTAGGCAGACTATTTATTTTTGGTATTCCAACTTTCTCTACTTTTATCTTTTCAATCTTCACTAGCAGTCCACAAAATCACCGCCTATGTTTTTCCCGATCTGTGAAGCTTTTTTAGTTGCTACTGAATTAGCTAACCATCCCACGACAGGAATATTAGAAAGGAAACCAGAGGCAGGGGTAGAAGAAATCAAAGCGCCTCCAACAATCTCGCCTTGTGATTCAGCGCTGCCTTTATCTTTTATACATTGCAAATATGCAGAAGTTAATTTTGCGTTATCTACAGGATGATGAGCAATATATTCTTTTCTTGTGTAGTCAGTTTTTCCATTCCATTTTGACTTTTCGCTAGAAAACAACACAGTCTTAGGTTGGTGCATATTATGAGTGATTGTTAAATCTAATTTTTCTCCGTCTTTGCTATATCGCATTTGTGATGCGCTGTTTTCTGTCGTCGCTAATCGGGCTAGATCGGGGATGCCATTATTAGCTTTAGATAACAACGACAAAGAAAAGAAATTAGACCCAATCAAGCCAAGACCTAGCAGGCCAGGTAAGAAATTTTCTTTCATTACTTAAATGGCAATGCTGGCCCTGTGACGTTAGGCATTTTTATTTGATTTTGAATAACATCAATCATTTGATCCTGAAGAGTCAGCATCATTTGATTCATAAAATCCACTCTTTTCATATAAATGTAACCACCTCCTATAGCCATAGTTAAGGAGATAGCAAAAGACGCTATTGATATAGCATCAATAATTTTTCTCATGAAAACTTTTCCTTGCTATCCAAGCCTAGCTATTCTCTGCACCTGTGCAAATCAATTACTAAGTTACTTCCACCCACTCTTCTTTTGTATTATCCCAGTTATAGTTTTTGCCATCTGTAGGATACTGAACCCATTCACCAGTTGAATTTTTGTATTCATATATCGTTTGGTCATCTCCTCCTTTCCCTGGGTAGCTATCAGGTACAACAAATTCACATATACTTTCATCAAAGGGCCAAGGATGATAATTATTCCATTCTGCGTATTTTGCGTCAATTTTTGCTTGTTTTTCTTCAGCCGTCATGTCTCTGACATGCCATACATCTTTTACTGTGTCTTCATCAGCAAAATATTTATACTCTAATCCGTTATGAGTAAACGCCATTGAGATGTCTTCTCCTATCAAGGGATCAAAGACTTCATAAGTTTTCAATACTGGTGGTGGAACTCTCTGAAATTTTTTATAGCCAGGTGGAGGAGAATCACTTGTCCAGTCATGGTCTGGAAAATTTACTTTTAAATTAGATTCAAAACTTGGATGAATACCGTTGATAGGTGTATTAGAGCTATCAACTTTGATAAATAAACGATCCATTATTCAATACCTGTTCGAGTAGAGGGCCATTGTCTTTGATCACCTGGATAAAGAATTCGGACGAACCCTTTACCGCCCGTTCCACCGCCTGCAGTACCGCCACCTGAACCAGCACCGCCACCACCAAAGTCGCCACCATTACCTACCACATTAAATCCACCAGAACCTCCTGCTGATCCACCTGATCCACCACCACCACCACCTCGAACAACATTAGCAGCAGCACCAGCACTACCTTTTCCATATCTATCTATTCCACCACCAGCACCTCCACCGTTTTGATAGTTTCCTGATTGCCCATGAGCACCCCCACCTCCACCGCCATAGTTTGACGCTGCGGCAGTCGGATAAGTCCAGGTGTCATACGTTGAACAAGTTTCACAATCTTTATCGCCATATATTGCACCTTGTCCTTGACCTCCTGAACCATGACCACCTCTTCCACCATAGCCAGCGGAACCGCCACCACCGCCTGAGTGCCAGTTACCACCTTCGCCTCCTATCCCTTTACTGCCAGCATCACCGTTGACGTGATGAGGTGATGTAGGTGTTTGACCAGACGTATGGTATCTCTGTGAATATGTGGTACTACTGTAATTGCCTCCAGTTGTTGTGTCCCCATACATGCCACCAGAGGCATAACATCGGGCATGAGATCCGTCACTAGCGTCGCTGTAATTAGAAGCGTTAAACCATGAATGGCCTCCCTGACTGCTTGTTGTTCCCCCTGCTCCACAAACAAGGCTGTAACTTTGACCAGGAACTACAGTGAAATTATTACGCCAAGCACTTCCACCGCCTGCACCACCTTTGCCATATCTACCCACCTGAGCATAGCCACCGCCGCCACCACCACCACTTAAAACCATTACAGAAATACTTGTAGTGTTAGCAGGAGCCGTCCATGTGTAACTTCCTGGCGTTGTGTATTCGTCTTGTCCTACATCGGCGGGTGGTTTTCCACCAGAACCCATTAATATTTGTTGAATACCAGCCATTAGCTTAGACCTCCACCACTTATGTAGGCGACTGTTGAGCTAACCCAATACAGCGTACACATTCCCCTTTTGGCAAGTGTTCTAGTCCCAGTGGAACCACTACCATCGGCTAGGTAAATAGTGCAACCTGATTCGGAAATATAAGCGTCACTATTACTCGTATTAATTAATGAAAGAGTATTTCCTGCTGACCAACCACCACCGACAATAGGTGAAGTACCACCAATACCGTAACATCTACCTCTTAAACTATAATCATGATTCATATTGCTGTTAGTGCCGCCCCAATAAACATCTTTGACATCCCACTGAACACCGCCGATTTTCTGAGTTAATATATTTGCGTTTAAAGTTCCTGTCGCTGAATCAAAAGTTAGTCCAGTATTAGTCTTTGGAGCTTGATCACCAGTAGCAGCAGTTGTAAATACAACATTGCAAGTAGTATCTGTACTTTCGTCTGCAACTGGAATAGTTGTAGTTGCCACATCTTGCCATGAGCAACTACCATCACCATCTTCTCTTAGAAATTTAGTACCACCTGATTCACCAGTTGATTTAATTGTTGTACCTTCTTTTGCATCAACATAAGCCTTGACAGATTGTTGACTTGGAACAGCAGTGGCACTATCAGATGCCATGTCGTCTTCATCAATCAATGTCAAAGAGACATCAGAAGCCCATCCAAGATTTCCCGAGCCGTCTGATTTTAAAAACTGTGTACCTGTTGAATCGGTTGCTGGCAAAGTCCAAACAACATTTGTCGTAACAGTCGCAGGTGATTTAAAAGCCGTATAATGACTTGCATCACTATCAGCAAAACGTACTTCACCATTAAATAATGGATTCGTTGACGGCGGTATCAACGAAACATTGACATCAGTATCCCCTGAACCTATGTCGAAAGTTAGGGTATTACTTTTTAATTTCCCATAAGGAGCCATGATTAGAAAATAATAAGGACTTGGTTGTTAGGAACGGTGATAGACACCGAACTATTCAGTGCTATCGGCCCAACAGCCATAGCATTTTTATTTGCACTTAACTCGTATGAACTTGTAACCGTAGTTTCATTTTCAATTACCCAAGCATCTATACCTCCACCTGTTGCACCACTACCACCAGAACTATTATTTGACTGAATAGACCCACCCATGTACGCATGGTTTTGGCATTGATAATGCAAATAACTTTCAGTATTATCACCAACGACAAGTGTTGTTAAAGCACCAGTGCTACCTGGGGTTCCAACCGAGGCAGTGCCAACAGTATAAGCACCGCCTGATTTGTCTCGATATTTATAAAACGCTATTGGATGCCCTGCATTACTAGCGTCTTGTTGATCAAAAACATACGCATTGCCAGGAATTAATTCTAGATGTGGGCTTTCTATGCCTCCAATTGTGTAACCAAGAGTAGAGCCATTTCCTTGCTCTTTATGAGCAGAAGTCTTTGTAACAACTTTGACTATAAAAGTTTTATGGGTTGGAATATGTTTTCCATAAACACCTAAATATCTATCTTCAGAATCATTAGAAAAATAAGATAAATAATTCCAAGTAGTCCCTGCTGAAGTGTATTTAAGTCTTACTGTTAAGCCTGTGTCACCAGTAAAACCATTAGGCAGCGACGCTAACGGGGTGAACGACTCAATTCCTGTACTATCCCCAACTTCTATATAATCACCATCACTAGGGCTAGCTGGTATAGCAGCAACATTAGTGACAGGAGAAAAGATAACAGCATTTGCTACTGCTGCTTGGGCTGTGTTTGCGGTGGCTGAAGCTGCATTTGCTGTGACGTTGGCGGCTTCTGCTGTTGTGACGGCATAACCAACACCTTTAGGATCAGTTGATGGGTTTGTATTATTACCCGCTAACGTCCAAGTATTTCCATTATTTGAAGTCGTAGCAACTAGTCTGTCGCTGGCTAATTTTGCTGCATCAGCAGAAGTTTTAGCATTATCGGCTGTTGTAATTCCATAAGCTAAACCTTGTGGATTACTGCCAATACCATCACCTGTTGGGTTTGTACCGTCATGCAAATATGTAGTAACTCGACTAAGTGATGTAGTAGCTTTTCCATCTGCGGTATTGGCTAAAGTATCTGCTGCTGTTGCGGTATCAACCGCATATTTAACACCTTGAGGATTTCCACCGATACCGTCTCCTTGCAAACTTGTTCCATCGTGAACGTAAGTATCAACGGCTGTTTTCGCTGTGTTTGCTGTTGCTATTCCGTAAGCTAATCCTTGAGGATTTCCCCCGATACCATCGCCTTTTACGCTAGTGCCATCGTGAACGTAAGTATCTGTCGCAGTCTTAGCAGCAGCAGCTTGATCAACTGCATATTTAACACCTTGGGGATTAGAACCAATACCATCTCCTTTTAGGCTTGTTCCGTCATGGACGTAAGTATCAGTAGCTAATTTCGCTGCATCAGCAGCGTTCTTGGCATTATCAGCCGTTGTAATTCCATAAGCAAGACCTTGAGGATTTGAACCAACACCATCACCTTTTACAGTTGTTCCATCGTGGACGTAAGTATCAGTAGCTAGTTTGGCTGCATCTGCTGTGTTCTTGGCAGTAGTCGCAGTTTGAGTTGCCGTATTGCTTGCGGTTGTGGCGGCTCTTGCTTCTATAGCCCCTAACGAATTGCTATCTTCTTGTTCTTGTACGACATATAAGTTCTGCAAGTCTGCATTATTTAATGCTTCTGCTGTTAAATTTGATCCATCAGTCCAAGGTGATAATTGTGCAGAGCTTGGAGTTTCTCTTTCAATTGTTACTACTTCACCTGAAGCGATAGCAGTTACAAGAGTTATCTGACTAGCACCTGTCCATGTGTAATGGGTAGTCTCAGAAAGAAGTGTTCCTGTGCCTGCTAGTCGATCTCTGTCTTTATATACTTTGACATGCGCTCTCAGGAGGAAAGGCCAACTGAGATTGCAAACAGTTGTGCCGACGCTATTAAAATCGTTATAGGAAAGAGCCACTCATCTGCACAGATGCAGTCTTTATGTTATCCGATTTTGCGTCTACTGGCACGTTTATTGTTATTGACGGCCTACTCCTAGGATGGTTGCTTCAGTATCAGCTTGTTCATTCTTTCTCCTAAGACGAATTACTTTTTCATATCTAGCCATAAATGATGGATGGTTTTTCATCATTTCTAAAGTGGCTAATTTATAGTAGTAATTAACAATCATGTTATAGGGTTCTTTTAAATTACCAGTATCTAGCTTGCTTCTATCTCCGCTAGTAAAATAACTAGGGTTCTTTGCCCTACTTGGACTTGTAGTCCATGTTTCTAAGAAATCATTATATTGTGGATTTTTTCTTAATAAATTTAACGCCTCAGTTAAAGTCTTACCGTTTACATACCTTTCTATATTTCCAGCCTTAGTATTTAAAGATTTCCTTCCTAGAACTTGAAACGCTGGAATATAACCCTTGAGTGTATAAGCCGCTTCTCTATATGTTGCCTCTTCTTCTCTATTCATTTGAATTGATGCTTGATTTTCACCTCTTCCAATAGAAATCCTGCCATCTCTATTTGGATTAGCACCTAAACCATGTCTTGTGATCCATCTGGATAAAGCATCATCTTTCTTGATAATTGTTGCGCCTGGCATTGCTCTATCAGCAGGGAGGCCGAGAAGAGTAGCTTTTGTCTCATAACCCAACCAATCTTTTTCTGTTGGTTGAGGGAACAGATCATCAGCAAAAGGAACACGATTGAAAGTTTCTCCTAGATAATCCTGTGTAGTGACTTTTAATGTGTCCATTATTCTTCTAATAGGACGCATTGCAGGATCATCTTCTAATGCTAGAAGCATTTGATTTGTCATATAACGCCTAGGTACTGTTCTTTCTCCTGCTCGTTGAAATTCGGATGCAGCGTCCCAATTTCCTAGTTGCCCACTAAAAGGAATCCAACCTCTACTTAAGCTCGCTAAAACTTTTCCATGATTTTTTCCATTACCATCAACATCGGAGAAGTAATTCATTACATCTACCAATGCTTTTAATGAGTTTTTATTTTGAAGTACCCTTGTATAGGCTTGTGTAAGATCAGATAATGTATCTCTTTGTTGTTCGTGAGTAAAGAACCCATCTTTTATTCCCCGAACAATATCAGCTTGTAAAAATATTAAGTCAAACAAATCAATAGATTTCATTGATATTTTCCCCATCAATTCAACACCATATCTAAATAAAGAGAATGAATATGGTGTGTTATGCCTTAACCAATCTCTTCTATGATCTGGGTCTGCTGGTGGTGAACCTGTTATCTTTCCTGCCCCATCATCTTCCATCTCTGTTAATGCAAAAACCATTCCAGCAAACATGGCTGCAACAACAGTTTTAGCTCTTTGATCTGCTAACTCTTCTCTAGTTATATTCCTTCCAGTTACGTTCTGAAATTCTTGAACCGCACTTCTTACACCATTAACAATAATGTCTCTATCAAACATCCAGCCTAAACCTTTTGCAGTTGTTTTAAATGCTGGCATCAACCAACTCATGTAAGGGTTTTTTCTGGCTAAATTAACTGCATTTCCAAGGTAAGCGGCTGCTCCTTTGTTTGAAAAATCTCCAGTAAAAGTAACGTCATCTCCTCTTTGTTTCGCTAAATTTCCATATAAATCTGTCGTGTTTGGAACTCCAACTAAGTCATTAAATATTTTTAGTCTTAATTCATCATCTGGTAAATTCTGGCCTGCTGGCATCCCTACATATTTTTGTCTTAGCTTTTTAATATCTAACTCCTTCATTAATTTATTGGATTCAAATACCCAATTTTTTACAGCTTCATCTGCGTATCGTTGAGCAAAGGCATCAATACTGTCGGGTTGCATCGCTGGCCCCATTCTGGCTCCACCCATATCACCACCTCTAATTCGATCACCTAAATTTTGAGTTGGAGTAACATTTCCTTTTGCTACTTCTACTCCCTCTGTATAGGCTTGCATGTGTATTACTTCCATTCCTGACGTATATCTAATGCCTTCATCTACTGCTGATAAAGCTCTAAATTCAGGGAAATAACCCCAGTCACTATTAAAGAATTTTTCTGATAAACCACCTGTTAATTGCCTAACCGAAGCATTTAAAAGATTAAGAGTAGCGAAAGGTGCTGCTGATAATTTGCCAAAATTAAGGACAGTATCTTTATTCATTCCTTTTGGAATGTTGATAGATTCAGGGAATTGTTTCCCTAGTCTTAATTTTTCAGGAATGTTATTTAACGCATTAATAGGAACTTCCCAACTTTCACCTGAGAAAAGAAATTCATAAGATTCATTTAAAGCATTTGTATTAAAATCTTTTGCAGCTTGTAAAGCGGCAGGACTCATTTCTTTTACATTCTTTCCTCCCATCCTTTGCCTTCCAGTCATAAAGGCACTTGTCGTATAGTTCCATGCGTTTTGCCAGTTTTCAATTAACTTTCTATTTGTATAACCAACTGCTTTTAATGCAGTCATGTAATCAGTCCTAAATGCTGATTTGTTTAAATCTTGCAGATAGAAATCGGCTCCAACTGAGATACCTGAAACTGGATTTCTTACAGCCCAAGTTGAAACTGAACTAAATAAATTAGCTTTTTTATATTGAACTAAAGTCCTTAATTGAGCGCTTAATGCAGGCTCATTAATTGTTTCTTCTCTTAGTCCTGAAATTCTTCTTGAAATTGCTAGTTGCCTTAATTTTTTATGATCGCCTTTATCAATATGATCGATAACTTGTGCTAATAAACTATCTCCTGTTACATCCTCAAGAGTTAATAATTCTGCATCTTTATTAAAGGTAAGAAGATCAAAACCTAAATCCATATCTTTTTGATAGCCCTGCAAAGCTTGTCCTAATTTTCTTCTTGTATAAGAATCCATCTGTTCCATTGTGTATGCCCACTTAGCTAAATAGCCCAACTCTTGTACGTTTTGCGGTGGCAAGACTCCTGATTCTTCAATGATATTTGCTGCATCTTCCAGACCATCAGCGTATGCCAAAGATGTTTCCCAACGACTCTTAGCAATCATGTATGCAGTTGTAGGAAGATCCGCTATACCACCTCTTTTTAATTGCCTTGTGAAGTATTGAGCTAACTCGTTAGGGTCTGCGTTATATCTTCTAGCCGTATCAAGAATTGCTTCTGTAGCTACTTGTTGAGTAAAAGGCATCATGAACTGTTGTCCACCTTTTGATTTCGACCAACCGCCCTGAGCTAGTTCTAAAAATGCAGCAACATTAGCTTTCGTTGGAGGTACTAACGAGTAATTAATCATTCTCCCCGTAGAACCCATTGGCCTCTGTTGGGTTGCCATACCCTCTGACACCAACTGCTGAATCTTCTCATCCCCTATTGCCATTGTGTCCTGCTCTACTCTCTTGGCCCACTCAGCAGGATCTATGCCTATCTCTGTTCCATCAATCATCGTAAGGATCTTGCGCTTATACAAGCCCTTAGAGTCAGTTGTATTAAGAGAAGCGTTGACCGCTAGTTGTCTCCTTTTTAATCTTTGAATTTCTTCAAGCTCTCTTCGAGCTTCTTCAATTTGTTCGTTGAGATCATTACAGTCGGTCATTTGCAGATACCTCCATTTGCATCAGCTTGTTTTTGAAGTTTTTCCAACTTCTTAGCTGCTTTTTGTTCAGCTAAGTCTAGGTTCCTTAGCGACTCATTTCCTGCTTGTATGTCTCCTAATGAGCCTCTCTTGGCTTTTTTAGTTGTCTTTGCAGGCTTAGTCTTTTTAACTGTCTCCTCTGGCACAATGCCTTCTGCTGTAAATTCCATTTTTTGTTTGGGCTTCTTAGGTGGCTTAGGTTCTAAGGTTTTAATTAATTTTTCTTGTTGTCTTTGAATATTTTTTAAAGGCTGTACGTTATTAATCAATTTATTGTCTATAACATCTTCACCTTTCAAGGCATATTCCCATTTGCTGTATAACCCTAGTTTTCTCTTCTCTTCAAAAGGTAAATCTTCCCATCCGTTTTGCTGAATCCAAGCTTCCTTTTGCGCCCTTAATGATTTTGTATCTAATTCTTGATACTCACTTCTAAGCCTAAATTCATCAATAATTGCTCCTGAATTTTTGCCACCAGCTTCATAAGCAGGAATCAAGTTTGCGTTATATAGCATTGAAAGTTGTCCTGTTTCATCAGAAAGCAATTCATCAATAAATGATTCTTGACTAAAGTTTGTTTTAGGTCTTTCAGGTAATGGTGATGATGGTGGTTGTATCTCTCCATTCCTAATAGCAGCTTCCAATATTCCTTGTTTCATCATTTCTCTTTCGCTTGCTTGCATCCCTCTAGGTTTGTAATCCGCTTGAGGAACCATGCTTTCAACTCCCTCTGGATCAACTGATCTACCAAGCTTTGAAGTAGTTTTTATATCATCTGGCCCTAGTCCTAAATCTGTTTGTATTCCTTCCCCTGGTAATAATGGCCTGCCATAAAAGCCTGTTTTCTTGTAGTACTCAACAAATGCTTCGACAATATCTGACTTTTTAGATTGCCAAACCCTACGACCAGTTCTTTGTGTCACAATCGCAGCTATTTCTGGATTAGACATAGGGGCCGCAGCGCTTCTTAGTTCATCTCTGTGAAGCTGCATTAAATCATTTTTATATACGTCATAAGTAGGTGGGCCATCTTCATAAGGATCTAACGGCTTCTTAGTCGTTGGTTCTATTTGTTCTGGCTTGAATGGCTTTTTATTGGCAATCCTGTCGGCTTTTGCATCTCTTAAAATTGTGTTAGCAGATAATCTTTTAAAATCTCTGCTTGCTTTCTTGATAATTTCTTCGGCTGTAACTCTTCCTATGTTTGCAACATTTATATAGTTCCCAATTGATTCAATAGGGCCATTTTTCCATTGCGTTCCAAAAGCCTTGTCAAACGATTGAATAATTCTATTAATTGCATCATCACCAGCTTTTATATCTTTTGGATCAACTTTATTAATCCAACTAAATAAGGTTGTTTCAACTCCTGTCTCTGGGTCAATTAAAGGTGCAGGAGAGATATATTCATCTAATCCAAGCTTTAGTTGATCTCCTACTAAAATATCTTTTGGCTTGTCTTTGTTGATTAAATTATCAAGATCTAATTGTGCTTGTTCTAGATCTTTCTGTAATGCTTTAACTTTTCTTTTTGCGCCTAATTCTGTTAAACCTCCTTTTCCAGCTTTCCCTTTTTTTGCTAAATTTTCTGCGCCTACTTTTAGCTTTTCAGGAATTGAATCTAATTCAGCTTGAATACTTTTAACTTTTTCAGATTGTTGATTAATTAAATCAAGTTGCGCTTGTCTTCTTGCTGGAATATTTACTTGGTTATAAAGCTCTCTAAGTTGTACGTCTGATAGCTCATCTGTGTAGGCAAGAAAAGTATCAAGTTCAGGCCTTACATCAGGTAGCTCAAGTTGTCTTGGTTTAAACCCAGGCATAGGGGCAGGATTGCCAGCCATGCTTAGTTCTGTTAGCTGTTCTTCTGCTTTGTCTAATTCGTCAAGTTGTTTTGTTATATCTTCTCCAGTCGCATTAGCTTGTTTGATTAACTGACCTCTTTGAGATCTAATAGCATCGAACTGAGCTTTGATCTCCTTATTGACAACGCCTGGATAAATCAATTCAAGTTGATTGTTTTCACCAACTTCAATCAGCCCCATCTTTGTTAGACGATCTCTCTGATCTGTGACTTGCTTAATCTGCGTTTGTTCAGCAATTGCTCGACTAATAGCAGAATCGTATGTAGCTAATTCACCTCCTTTCCGACCTACTGGTAAACCATCAAGACCTTTCTCTAATGCTGACTGATATGTGTTAACAGTTCCATCCGCTATGTCATCCAAGATCTCAACAGGAACACTTTTTGCAGTCGTAAAAGCATCTGTTGTTGCGTTAGCAAGCTTTCTGGTAACTCCTGAAAAGCCTAATATTCCAACAGGCATAGCGAAAGCATCAGTAGCCCATCCCTTTCCGAAAGAATCTAAATAATTGTCTCCAGGCTTAACGCTTAAAGGCAGATCTATATCTGTCTCAAAATATCTATTAATTAAGTCCTCTGTCAGGTTGGCTAAATTACCTTCTGAGTAATCAAAGAAAGGTGCAGCGAGACTTGTTGAAAGACTCCATCTTGCGGCAAATTTTCCTCTATCTGCCCACCTTTTAGCCCTATCAACAGCAACAGCAGATTTAATACCTTTATTAGCTATTCGAGATCTTCTTAAGGCATTAGCAAGAGAATAGAGCCATGCTGCTCTGCTACCCATCTTGAGGAGACTTGCTCCTGTCCACCATCCTGCGATTTCTGCACCAGCCGCTTCACCAAGATCCAAGCCAGCCTCATCAGATTTAGTTACCCCTTCTCTACCAAGCCTGAAAGGGTTAAATCTTCTTGCAGTTTCATCGCTTATTTTTAAATAATTATCGCTAACGTCTATTGGTTTTTTTTGTATTAAGTCACCAGTTGCATTAGTTAAATTAGTAATTGCGTTCCAAGGCCCAACGACCATACCAGCCTTTACATCTTCAGAACCTAAAGTATTAAGTAGCTGAACAGCAGGCTTAAACACACCAGCCGTTTCTTCGGCAATAGTTTCCTTAGTTTGTTGACTTTCAGTTCTTGTTAAGTTCCTAGGTTTTAAACCATCAATTTCTGCTTCAGTAAGAGAAGGTAAGTTAAAAGTTTCCATGTTTAAGACCTCGGTAAAGTTGAAAGATCAGAGCGTTCTTTCAATAATGTTTTTAATGCCTTAGCATAATTAGGATCAGTTGCATAACCCTGTTGCTGCAATAGTTCTGCTATCTTTTCTGGGCTGCCTCCTGACTCTACTCCTGTATATCCTTTATAATCTTTATACCATCTATCTATTAAGTATTTAAAAGAATCTCTAGGTGAATCAAAGTTTATAAAATAATCTTTTGTTTTTGTAGATTTGCCTTGTTTATTATCTTCTTCTGTATTCGTTAATGTAGTATTACCTCCTTTTAATCCTTTAAGTCCAAAGTAATTATGTGTTCCGCTAGGTTTTCTACCAAAGCCAGATTCTTTAGCGAATTGTGCTGCAATAACTTCAGGGTATTTTGCGCCTAATTCAGTTGCTAAAGACATAGCAGCTTGCCATCTCTCGTCATCTGTACCAGTAAGAAGTTTGCTTCTAGGGTTAAGCATTGTTATTTCAGAAGCACTAGCAGGGCCACCAAAAAGCATATTGGCTAACCAGTTGGAACCTGATTGCTGCATGTATGCACTTGAAACTGTTGAGTTTTCTTTTCTTGAATTGATTCTTTCTAGTAAAAATCTTTTTATATTGCCGTCTGGGTCTAATCTCTCTGCGTAAAACTTGAGTTGTTCAAGCATAAGTTTATCTGGGTGTACTCCTGCCCTTTCAGCTATTTTGATGAACCGATCAGAATAGGAATTACTTTCTCTAAAGCTTGTAAGCTCTGAATAAATAAAACGTCCATTGATAATTGCTCTGCTTTCATACGTCTTGATCACATGAGTAGGTAATGAAAAAGAATCCTTTTGATTAAGTTCTACATCGTCAAAATCATTACCGCCTCTATCTGTTGTTGGTGGTGTTCTTTTCCCAGGGTCGCCACCTTCTCGATCTAATTTTGATACAGGATTAATATCAAAAGAATCTGTTCCTGCTTGATCCTTGATTCCAAAATATGCTTTCATCTTTTCTTCGCCGACTGCTCTCGCATAAATCGTTTGGAACGTAATATTATTTGGATCTTTCTTAAAGAGATTCGTTCTTGCTTGTTGCTTGAGGTTTGTTTTTACAGTAGGCCCAAGGATTTCACCAGGATTCTTTTTTCTCCAATCAGTTAGTAGAGAATTGAATTCAACTTTTAAAGCATCATTGACATCGTTATAGAACCTTATGTATTCAGGCTTCTCTTGAGCTAGTGCGTTGCCAAAGAGCGCTGCTGCTGTAAGACCTTCTCCTACAATCATTGAGGAGCCAGCCTGTTCCATTGCCTTTATGTCAGGTAAAGCAAGGGCTTCTTTGGCGATATCTCTTAATTCAGTTTCTATCCCTTCTGGTAATTTTTCTAGTTCTGTTCTGTATTCTGAAACCGCTTGATTTAATCTTTTAGCGACGGTTGGCCTTTCACTAGGTGCAGCTTTTTCAGTAATTTCTCTAATGTTTTTATATAGGGTTTCAGGATCTTTTAGTAACTCTGGTGTTAATCCATTTTCAAATTGACTGATCTTACGTTCAGTTGTTATTGCATCATCTGACTCTAAAAACTCTTCTGATTTTTGTTCTATTTTTGTTTGGTCATTAAGCCATTCTTGCATATCTACCCAATCTTCAAACTCTGGGTTGTCAGTAAATAAATCTTTAATTTTCTTTTTCCACGCTGGACTTCCTACAGGTTCACTCCCTGGGCCATCTGCCCCCCAATAAAGTGCAGAACCTTTAATTTCAAAACCTTTTTGTCTATTTTCAAATATCTTTGATTTTCTTTCTAAGGCTTTTGACTCTAGTTCTAAAAATGTGCCTGGATTTGTATCACCGAATAAAGGTCTACTCTCCCATTCCATGTCAGGGCTACCGACTCTTATATTCCTAATTGCATCTGCAATAGGAGTTTCATCCATGAAGCCTGTTAGCTCTTTCTGAAGTGCTTTCCAGACTTTTACTTTGTCCTCTCCTCCAAATAGAGATAAAGCCTGATCTATTTCTCTTGTTAAGGCATGAGCCGCTAACTCAGTAAACCTAGGGTCAGTCATTGGGATCATCCCAACAGGGCCAAGGAAAAATCCGTTTACGGCATAGTCATCAACTAACCCTTTAATAGCTGCAATTGTTTTTTGTTGTGTGTCTACTTGTAAGGTTGAGTCCCATAACTTTTCATGCTTGTCTGTGTAGTCGTCATAAGCTCTATTTTCTTTAGGGACTACATAGTATTGATACTCTTTTTCATCACCAGTTAATTGATATTTATCTTGTACTTGTTTTACAAGTTCATATCTTCTTTTTACTAATTCTGAAGAACCAGGCTTAATTGTTGCTAGGAGTGATGCGTTATTAGCTAAATCTTCTTTATAAACATTATCTATTTCATTTGCAGCTAATTGAGCTAAAGCTCTTCTTCTTCCAGTTAACTCAAAAGGATTAGTAGTCTTTAGTAATACTGCTGCCTCTTGATCTATTTTCCATAAAGCTCCTATTTGTGCGGCAACATTGCCAGCCGATTTTTCCTCCTGAACTTGTAAAGATAATTTTGCTTTCGCTATTTCATTCTCTGCCTGTTTTTTTGCAAATTCGGTAGCATCATTAAAGCCTTTTTCAATTCTCCTTTGTCCATAGGCCATGTATGCGTTAGTGCCTGCTGCTATTAAGTTCTGGGTGAACGGCCCTAGCGCTTCAGATAATTGTTGAAACTGGTTAAATCCTTGTACGTTTCCCTGACTTCCCCTTTGCAAAGTAGCGATCTGTGGAACACTACCAATCATTGATGGTTTAGCTGCGCCTGCTGTTTGCTTTTGCCCTGGAGTTATAAAAGAACCTAAAGGCTTTGCGACTGGTGTTATTTGTCCGAAAGGGAGTTGTTTTTCTTTAGCCATCGTTTATTTGTTTTGTAGGGCTTGTAAAGTGTCAGCTTTGTTTTTTACGTCGTAGTAAGTGCTAACTCCACCTAAGACAGCAGAGCCAGCATTAAGGAGTGCTGCACCCTTTGATGGGCCTGCACCTGTCATGGTTGGGCCACTAGGAGTAATCAAAGTAGGCAATGGTGCAAACGGTGGTATTGGATCTATATAAGGCTGCTCTTCATAGAACTGTTGGCTATTCCAACGACTTATATATTGAGCGACTTGTGCCGCTTGTGTTCTGTTGTATTGCCTTGTTCTTAACCCTTCATTGATCTGCTGTAACGCTTCATAATCTCCCTGTTGTCTTGAGTAGTCATTCACTATTCGATCAACTGAATTACCTTCTGCGCCCATTGCCTGAACTGAAGCTCTAGCTTGTAAAGCTCTCCATCTATATTGCTTAGTTGCAACAGCATCTTGCATTGAAACTTCTTCAAACTGTTGGCTTATTGCTTCGCTATCACTAATAAAACTTGCGCCTGCTGCTGCTCTTGTTTCTGCTACAACCTCCGCTTGTCTGATTGATTTGGTTAGCTCAACATTTCTAAGTGAATTGACATAGGAAAGTTGGCTGTTGTGATTAACTGTTTCTTTCCAATAATTATGTTGTTGATTTGCATCTCTAATCTTTGCATTAAATCCAGCTTGCCAAGCAGCAAATTTATTATTTGCATCTTGAAAAGCTTTTTGGTTTACATAGTTTTGTTTTTGAGCTTTATACCCTGCAAATGCTTGGAATATACCTAGACCCATTTGGCCTAGACCTAATGCGGTTGCTGGATCCATTACGCTTTCCTCCAGAAGTGGCTAAACAATTGAGCGCTTGCACCCATTGGAGCTGGTGTATCAATCGTGAAACCCAAGTGCTTTAACCATCGGATAGTTGTTTGATTTGAATACATTGCCCAGTTATGTAAGAAGTCATTGCCATCTTCAATTAGGCCGTCAACCCATTTTCGACCTCCACGAATGAATTGCCTTCGATGACTAGAAGTTGCAAATAAATCATCTGTTCCTAATAACCAAATCAAAGAATCATTCACGCCACATATACCTACTGGTAATCCATTATCTCCATCTATGCAATGACAAACATCGCTACCCTTCCAACTTTCTAACACAGCCTCTTTAGCAGTAATGCCATGACTATAATGCACTTCCAATTCATCTTGCTTTCTTACATTATTGCTTATGTACTCCACTCTTGCAGGAGTCGCAATAGCCCACTTCATTGGACACCTCTAGCTTGACTTGTTAATAATCCAACCCATTCACATGTACTAAATTTGCAAGGGTGAATTGTGTCGTTATGAATCTCGACAATGCAGTTCTCACCTTTGGAATTAATAGGAATTCTGAACACTCCTTCATGGTATCTATCTTCATCTTCTCCATATCCCCCAGGAGGAAGAGCGCTGCCGAGTAAAGAATTTCTTACTCGTAATGATGTGTTGTCATATTTATAAATAGCTGTATCTCTACGTTCAGCCATGACGTGAATTTCAAAATAATAGGTTTCGTGATATCTGATTTTTGCATGTCTAATTTGTGATCTCTCTGTGTTACTTGCAGCCTTGCCACCGCCAATTTCTCTATAAAGTTTAAACTTGCTAAATCTATAAATAAAATCAAACGGTTCTCCAAAATAAATAGGTGCGGAAGACCAATCGCCGTCAGCAACAATTTGATTGCCACTAGTAGCGGAACCAAGAAAAACTCCTCCATTGCTTGAGGTGTCATAACCTGACCAAGCCTCAGTTTTAGCAGCAATGGTATATTGCAAAGTCCATGTAGTCTTTTTAGTTATTGCGTCATAAGTTCCTGCCCCAACTCTTATTGGTGCTGGTGTGTCTGTAGTTGTTGAAATCTGTCTGTCTAATAAGAATGGATATGGCTTTGGAGTTACATCACTAAGTCGATCTGATACTGCTACTTTCTCAAGCCAAACATCGTTCCCATATTGCGCTAATAAATAAATAACTTCTTCAACGCAGAGAATTTGAAGAATCCTTGTTACTCCTGAGAACTCCCAGTAAGACCAACTGCTTTGCGCTCGTTCTGTTCCTTGCCCCTGGTTTCTGTAAAAGTATTTATAAACATAAATTCTTTTTTCAAAGCCCGACTTGTCAGACAAGGCAAACCATGAATTGCCTGTATCGTTAGTTGTTAATTTATAAACATCAGATGGAATATAACTACTGACATAGCTAGTTAAATCAGACGCATCAGCAATTAAAGCAGAGCCAGCGCCCTTAACACTAAACTCTCTAAATTGACTCCATTGACCGTTTGTTTGACAGAAGATAATCGTGCCAGCAACAGGAACAGGTCTGCATTGAATATCTATTTCATATTGAGTTAGTACAGATATAACTGCACTTTTAGGTGTAAGTATTGTTTCTGCTGCATTAAATCTAAATTGAATTTGGTCAGAAAATACAATCAATTCATCCTGATATGGTATGGCATATCTAAGGATTGATACTTTATTATTACTTGCCTGAATATCAATCGGATCAGAATCTAATACTGTAGTTACTGTTTCTGGGTAGAAACTAAAAAATTCTTTGGCACGACTTAAGACAATAAATTCATCAGCGAGGAAACCTAATCTTCCTTTATAAATAAATACATCTTGAATGGGATAGCCAATAAAACTTGGGTTAGGGGCGCTGAGTGAATCACCACATGTTCTTTCTCCCCATAAAGGGATCTTCGTTCCTCCCTGTGTTGAACCGTCAGCAGGGCCAAAGTAAAATTGACCAGAAGCTAGACGCACCAATACTTGAGGCATTGTTGTGTCATTTATGCGATAAGTCTCACCAGGACTGACACATTCTTGCCATGTGCCTTCTCCAAAAGTCCCTGACTTTGGAACGAATTCTATGTAGTAGTTGTCAAAGTTATTACCTGGATCTCCAATAATTTCAATTTGATATCCGTTTGGCGCAATCGTTGGTAGCTCTGTAAAAACTTGTGCGTTATTTGTGATTGCAGTTATGTCGGCATTTGCTCTTGCACATTTTGTTGAAACTGTTATTGGACTTGATGACGTTGCATGAATAACACTTCCACTTCTGGTAAACGTCACACCTGTCACACCTGACAAGCCAGAAATAATATTTGTGGCAATAGTCGCTGTATCAATTCTGTGTTCAGTTGTAGTGCCTCCACTGACAACAACAGGTGCTACCGCCGTCGTTACTGTTGCTAATGTTCCATTGACATTACATTCATACTGTTGTCCATAATTTGCGGCCTTAATCCAAATCAAACATTCGTGAGCAGCAGGACGAGCAACAGCAGGGGCTGTCTCTGGTCTCATCGCAGGGACTTCTCTTGTATTGCTTATAAAAGTAAAGTCGGCAATAGTCGCTGCTCTTATATCTGTCTTAGCACTAACTACAGAGTTTAAATAGTTATAAGCTCCTGGGGCTGCGTTAACTGTCTTTTCATTTCCATCTAAATCAAAAACTTTTATTGCTGTTTTTCCAATAACAACTAAATATTTTTCACCAGAATCACGCAGTATTTGATGAAAGAAAACATCGCCAAAACTAGAGGTTGAAACCTTTTTAATACATTGAGTTCCTTCTCTTTTCCTAAGTCCCTCGGCAAGAGAACTCATCCCATTGACTTGTTTCTCTGCTTGTGTGGGATCTCTTTGAGCGTCAGGTTGTAGTGATGTCCCCTGAATTAAATTCGGGATTGTATAAGAAGCAAGATTAGCCATCGACATACCCCCTTGTTCTACCCATCAAGCCCCAACCTGGAGAGAATGTTCGAGCAGGCAATAGACCAGGGCCACCAGTTAAGGCGTTGGCTTGTGCTTGATCTAGCTCTACTCTTTTCAGTTCGGTTAAAGCCGCTTCTTCATCTAATGCTGTGTATTTAAATATCGAATCATCTGCTAATACTCGATCACTAAATACTCTGGCTGCTCGTATCGTTGTCCATCGGTTATAGATCTCTGGACATTCATCCCAAGGCAAGTAAGAAATTATATCTGCTTTGAGTGTTGTTAATACATCATCAGGAATTGTGTATGTTCTCTTCTCTCTGTCATATACCTTTTGCCCTCTCATCACAAATCTTCCGTCCCATTCATATTCATCAGTTTTAAAAGACGCGATATTGGCAGGAAGCACTATTTGATTATTTGTATTTTTGGAAAATTCAAAAGCAAGCTCAGTGTTCCAGCTCCATCCTCTTGTCTGACCTTCTTTAAAAAACTCAAGAATAGTTAACTCAGCTTGTGCAGCTTCATTGATTTGTTGTGTCTCCAAACTATTAACAGGTTGCTCACCAATGTTCTGTAGACAAATGTTTACAGCTTCTAAAAGAGTGGTTCGGCCTGGTGCTTGTGACTGTTTATCTAAGCCCATAAAAAAAGACTGCACACATGCAATCTTTATCTTATCGGTTATTCGTAAGAAAAACCCCTGACTGAACAAAATCAGGGGAAATTAACTCCCTCCCAGTAATAAATTATGGGATTTCGATTACACCTGCGCACTCAGGACGAAGAACATTCATACCAATTGCCATGCGAGCAACCATGAGGCTGGACTGATACATGACATTGAATGATGAACCTTCGCTAGTTACCTGAAGGCTAGGAGCCTTTAAGGTAAGAACTCCGATTGCATCCTTGTGGAAGATGATGGCTTTGTTCTTAGATAAATCCTGCTGATAAGCAGTGTTTTTGTCGTAAGTGCCATTTGTGTAAGAGGCTTGTGTTACATGGTTTGACATGTGAACATCAATACCCTTGACACGCAATACACGGCCTCCTGCAAATGATCCATTCTCCCCTCCACCACTGTTGAAATCAGTGTTGATTGCTCTAGTGGAGTCAAGTAAGAAATCGTATTCGTCAGGGCCAACAACGCAAGCTAAGTTCTCTGTTGGAACATCAGCTTTTTGCATCTCAACTTTAATAGAACTAATCTTTTCAATTAGCTCATCGCCTTTGGCGTTCTTAGTTGCGGCTGCGTAGCCAGATGAAAGTGTTGCTGTGTGACCTGTGCGATTAGCGTTAATTGTTTTAGCTAATGGCTCTGTCGAAGTGTTTGCTGCTGCATAGAGAACTCTAGCGGCTCTCTTGTCCCACTCATAAGCAAGGGCTAAACCTAGCTGATTGGTGATATCACTACGGTCTTCATAGTAATTCATTAATCTGTCCAAATCATAGATGACCTGGTCAGCTATTAATAAACCATCTAAATTAATGACCTGTTCGTTTCTATCACCAGGGCTATTTGTTGCCCCTAAGATGGGTTGTCCCAATTTTGTTATCCCGAAAGCTCTTTATCTCTCGGTTCAACATCTTTACCATTGATGTTGTTCAGACTATATCTTCATCCTTGAAGGATGCAGGGCGCTCTTGGAAGCAAATTACTGAGTTTCCTCTCGGCTTCTAGTCGTTGAACCTTCCAGACTGTGATCTGGCTTGGCTGCTGATTACCCTTTAATGGTGGGCTTCCAGCAATTCACCCTGTTCATTCCTACTGTTACCAGCAGAAAGCCCTAGACAAATAAGGAACGTGGTAGGCCGCCGCCGCACGACCCGAAACTGGGAAGGCTGCACTTTTACCACCTGAGATGGAACGCTCTTTAACTTTTCCTTTGAATACACAATTACGTTCAAAAGCTGAAAGTAATTCCGCAATTCCTAATTTCAGGAACAGAGCGTCTACCGCATTTGCTCCCTTTATCTGACCTAAACGGTCTAAACTGGCGTTAGCCATTTGACTATTTTTTTATAGGTGAGTGTCTTTCTTTGTTTGTTTAATTAAGTTATCTCCCGCAAGAGGCTTAATCAACTGCACAAGTGCAGAACAACTCATACAAAAATAATAGCGTTATCTGTCAAATATGGACTGATCAGATCTAGCCATTGTTGTCTCAACCCATTTTCTATACTTAGGATCTACGTCATATTTTCTTCTGCCTGTTGCTTTATCCATTGCACTTATAGCAGCTTGCGCTTGTTGTCTTGAATCAAATCTATCGCTAGCAGTAGCGCTACCACCTTGTATTAATTTAGGTTCACCGCCTCCATTCTTTAAATCATATCTAGCCTTCATTGCTGTTACTGTTTGAAGTTTTTGTGCGTAACTCTGACTAGCATCAACAGCATTATTAAATGATGTCAGCTCTGATTCGGATAAATTTTTAGTCATCCAATCAGTCATAGCCTTGTAATCTTCTTCACCTCCTACGGTGTTAACAATGTTCGAGTAATCAGCATCACCTGATTTTTGTGTTGTCTGTTGTGGTTGTGGTGATTCTGCCTTAGCCCCTTTTAGAAATCTTTCTATGACTGGCCTAGGCAATCCGCCTTTCTCTACAAGGGCATTGACTTCTGCATCTACATTTTGTCCTGACCAGAATTTATTAGACATCTCCACAGGATTAACTCCTGCTGCTTCAAGCGAATCAGTTACGGCTTCTCCATAAAATTCGACTCCTACTTCTCTTGTGTAATCTTCAGGTTTTTCAGGCCAATTATCAGGGGTTTCAGTTTCTTCTGTTTCGTTGCCACGTTCACTTAGTTTTCTCTCAGCTTCTTGATAAGCTTTTAAAACTTCATCGACATTTTTAAACTTTCCACCAATTAATTCTCCATCGGTTTCAGGTTGTTCTTGTGTCTCAGTTTGATTAAGAGCAGCTTGTTCCTCTTCGACTTCTTTAACAAAATCGTCGAGTAAATCTTGTTGCCCAGGGCCGAGCATTTCAGGGCTTGGTGTGGTGGTCATTGTTGTTCTTCAGTAGGTTGAGGTTGAGCCATTTCTTGACTCGTAGCAGCAGCATTAGCCAACTTTTGAGGGTCAGCCATGCCTGCCTGCATTGCTTGTTGCATCATTGCTTGTTGTTGTGCTTGTTGTTGTTCCATCGCAATCTGTTCTTCAGTCTTGATTAGACCGTTTAACTCCATGCCCATAGATGATGCAAGCCTTCTAATCAATTCGCTAGTGTCAACAAACGTACCTATTCCTTCAGGGCCAATTGTTTGTTGAAGTATTTGCATAAATCTTGCAGTCTTTTCAAGATCATTTGATCTGCCTAATGCTCTTAAACCAACTGATATAACTGGCTTAACAAGGTCATTAGGTAGCGTTGGAAGCTTGCCTCTTCTTGTTAGTAATACAAGCTTTCTTGCAATGTATGGACGTACAAGTTCTTGAGAAAGTATTGAGAACACGGAACCGAGGGCGGCTTCGATTTGCTGTATTAAAATTCTGTTTTCTTCCGCAGTAACCCTCTCCGCATCTCTTGGAGAATGAAGCATGAAGCTTTGAGATAGTCTCGCTTCTACTGTTGCCAAGCTCTGAAGAGCCACTTGCATGTCATTTCCTTTCTCAGTTCTGATCGTAAAGACATCATCAGGATTTCCTGCCAAATATGCCCCATTTGCCGCCTCTGCCAGCTTCTTAGGATTAACAACACTACTAGGTTTAACAAGGTGTTTCGTCTGTGCTGCGATCAATGCACCTTCTGTGATCGCCTGACTTAATGCTTCTGCTGTTCTTAAATCAGCTAGACATACAGCTTCGATATAAGAAGGCGAATAACTTTCACCATCAATTCGATACATCCTTAATGGCAAGAATGGACTCTCATCTAGAGGTGCTGATCCTCTTTTACCTTCTACCTCTACCCCTTTAACTTCTTGATACCAATGGACTTTATTAGTCTCCCAATAAACATGTGTATAAACTTCAATATTTTTTTGATAATCAGGAGAATCTTCCCCTGGGATTAATCCTTTAACTTCACCATCTTCATCAACAAGCATTTGCTTTACTGCTTCTGGCAAAGCTTGATAACCAATCTTTTCACAGATCACACATTCAAGTGGGTTGCCAATGGCATCTCTCTTTAAAACATATTTCCTCATCGGAAAACATTTCAGCCCATCTTTTTCGATATAGATGAGAGCGTTTCCATAGACCACTAAATGAGTTAATGCCTCTTGAATAGCTAGTCGATCATTAGAAGTTTCAACATCATTCAATACAACTCTTTCTAGTCTTGCTAACCCTAAATCTAATTCAGTTTTCTGTTTCGCAAGTTCCTCTGGTGGTGCGCCTGCTTGCAACAGTTGTTGTTGTTGCGTTGCCATTTGTACCTCATCAATTGTCAATCTAAATATCTGTTCCGTTGGAGGTAGCAAGCTCAAAAGAAGCTTCGCAACAATTGTCTGCACACCCTTCTGGCCTACTCCATTCCAAGGATTTCGTTGCATGGAATTATCTCTCTGACCAAAGCCATCACTATCTGTCATGAGATAAGGCAAAGTAAGACTTGCACAGGTGTCACCTTTCTCTACTTGTGCATTGCGTTCTGATTCGAGCGCTTTATATGTGGCAGCGCAATTGCCTGTTCGTAGTTTCATTTAACCTCCGAGGTTGACACCTACACCGCCTTCTCTTTTAAGAGAGCCGACTCGTAGATCTTTAGTAGGTGAGTTGTATCTAGCTTGATTTGAAATGCCTTTCTTTTTAAAATCTTGTCCTGCCTGTGGTGCTTGACCTTTCTTTTTCTTTTTTGTTGATAAAACTTGCAGTGATTGATTAACAGATTGATTAACTAAGTTTTGCTGCTTTATCCTTGCTTGTTCTTCTGCAAATTGAGCTTCTTGTAAAGCTCTTATTGCATCAAAGTTTTGTTGGGCAACTTGGTTCTCAGCCGTTATTGCTTCTTGTGATGATTGAAATGTTTTTACTTGTTCTTCTTGTTTTTTAATTTCTAATTCCAGAACTTTATTTTGTGCCTCTATCTCTGCTTGTCTATCTGCTGCTATTTGATTTAAACGAGCTTGTTCTTCGGCAGCTTTTCTTGCTGCTCTTCTTCTTCTACGTCCCATGCACATGATCTATACCCCCAAGTTGATAGTTGATCCTGCTGTATTAGCAGTACCACCACGATTAACTTTTAAAGTTCCTTTATTATCGTCTTTCTTTTTAGGGTTGATTTTTTGTGTCACCTTTGCATTAACAGGATCACTTTGAGTCGTCGTAACAGCATAAGTGGCTTGCGTCTCTGGCATATTGGCAAGTTGTGTTTGTGCTGCCAACTTATCCTTCTCTAATTGTTTTCTAGTCTCTTCGGCTGATTTAGTAGCAGCATCTATTTGTGCTTGTAATGTCTTAGTAAATTCTAAATTCGTGGCAGTAGAACTTGCTATGTACTCATCGATACGTGCTTGATTAGCATCCAGAGTTTCTTGGCTAGGGCCAACGTATTCAATTTTTGGTTGTTTAACATTTCCGAAACACATGGTCTTAATAAGTGGTGAGGTTAGTGTTTAAGCCAGTGCCTTTGCCCTGGGTAGTTGCTGATTTCCTTCTTATTTTTAGGCTATTCCTTCCTTTTAATTTCCCTTTACTTCTGTCCCTATCTCTTCCGACAACTGGAGCTTGTGCGGTCTTTTCTGGTGGTGGCGCACCTATTAAATTAGCCATTCTTGCCGCATTAGCTCTTGTATCTTCGGCTTGTTGTATTTTGAAATCTCTAGCTTCTGTATAAATTTGTTGTTGTGAAGCTAAGGCTTGATTCAATTCTGCTTGTTTAAGCATTGCCGTACTATTTTGCGTCTGCTGCATAGCGGCAATTTGCAAATCAGCTTGATTGTCATAAGCTGAAGTCTCAGGCATCGTGATTGTGGCTGCGCTGCCTCCACCCATGCACATTTAGATCACCTCCAAGTTAACTTCATCAGTTTTCTGCTCTTCAAGAAGCATCTTTAAATAGGCAATCACCTCTTGTTGACCGATCATTACATCAAGTTCTCTATGAGTCATAGACCTAAGAGGATTACTTGGAAAAGTATCCTCTAATTTCTTGATTAAATTTTCAGTAACTAAAGGCTCAAACACCCTGCAACTATGCAGAACATTATCAGTTTATCGGTGGATTCCACATTAGGGGAGTATTAGTTTTGAAGTTGTATTCTCCTTGCCTTAATATTCGAGCGCATCTTGCTTGACTAATAGCAAATCTTTCATCAAATCCTGCCTTCTCATAAGCAGTTAAAACGCTGTGCCACATATCATTTTCATTCTTACATTTAGCAAGTATTTTATTAGCACCAACCTTGCCACATTTTTTCAGGCCAGGATAAGAATCTGTTGTATCTCCAGATAAAACTTGCGTAAAGAAAGCATGATTAGCTGCATATTTTGTAACTTCTACTAACTCTCCACCTCTGAGATGCAGTCCAGGGATAGTCAAAAGGTCTTTATCTTCAGAGACAATGACATCATTTGGACAATACAAAACGCCCATCACATCATCACCCTCAATTCCTTCTAAAGCAGCAGAAGGAAATTTCTCTTGCAACTTCTTTTTGAACTCTTGATACCCTGCAGGAATTGATCTTAATTTCTTTTTTCGATCACTTTTATAGGTATCCCAAACGTCATAGCGAAAGCTTTTACCCTTACCCCAACAAAGAACTAATCCATACTCAGGTAATAGATCGTTAATGGTGTGTAGCTGGTCAGTAAAGTTAGCTAAAGCCTCTTGATAATCAATGGTGTAATGCCATGTGTCAGGGTGATTTTCTGGATCCCATAATGTATAGTTTTCTGTTGCAAATGCAGCTTTAATAGAGAATAATTCTGCATCAATTAGTGCCATCTTCATATCATCTTTCTCCTACAACAATGACTCTTACGTTTGGATGATCTTTAGAAAGTTCGGCAACTGCTTTTCTTTTTGCATCGGCTGGATTCTTTGCAGTGTAGATCTTTTCAGCACTTCCAAATCTCATTTTAGGTGAGTTATATCTAACCCGATAGAGTTTATAACCACCCAAGAAAGGATCATTAGAAGTGGATGGAATTGTTTTTCCCATGTTGTTCATTAAATGCTTTAAGGTCTCTAAAGGTAAAGTCTTGAAATTCTGGATGTTCTTTTAAAAAATTATCGCTTGGTATTCTTCCGTTAGTCTTCCCTTTATTGAATTGAGCGATAGACCATTTCCCACTGAGAAGCCCACGTTCTAAAATTTTTATTAACTGGGAATCGTCGATTAATTTGTCCATCAATTTCCTCCTTCGAGCGTTCGGTTAGCTTTAAAAGTTTTGTAAGCCTGTTTGTTTTCTTTATCTGGTGGTTCATAGTTAGATACTGGCTTAGGTGGCATTAAGGCCAATTGATTTGGGACAGGTTGACACATTGGAGGAAGATTCTCTTTAAATCCCCAACTTCTATTAGGCTTTCCGTTCTCAAGCCTGTAAAGAAAAGTCATTAACTCATCCCAAGTGGGATAGCGCAGGAAATCTTTGTTGGTTGTTGTCTGGACAAACTGTTCGGCAGCCCATAAGAACTGTTCCTGACTTACTTCTGGGTAGGCTTGAGTAAAAGAGACATACTTAAGTTGAGATATTTGAGCCGACCAACGATCAGCCTCTTTGATTCTTAAGTGTGCAGCTATCATTTCTGACGCTGCCAAGAATGTCTGGATACTTAACTTGCTTTGTTTTGCCATTCCCTTATTGCCTCATTCATAGCTGGATCTTTTGGTGCTAATCCAACTGTCTTTTCTTCAGGGGCATGATTGATATAGCTAGGCTTTAAAGCTTGCCATCCATGTTCAACCCCTGCCTTGGCAAGTTCCTCTTGCAAGTAAACAGGTAAACCATGCAACCGTTGAATACTTAAAACAAAAGCATCTTGTGACCAGACGGCTCTGTTCTTATGTTTTTGCCAACGACTACTGTTCCACCATTGACAAACCAAAGGTTTAATTGTGGCACTAATTCCCTTTAATAAATCATCATCAGGAAGGGCTACAAACTTTGAAGGTGGTGGAGTTTTGATTTTGTTTTTAAAAGAAACTGTTGGTTGTATTGGTGATACTTCACAAACTCCATAGGGTTCGCCTGCATCAACACAAATTCTTTCAAGCGTTGTAAAATCAAATCCACAATTAGTGCAAATCCTCCATCTTTTATCACAGCTAGTACTTGGTCTAGTTTGTGTAACTTTCGTGGCTGATTTACATTTAGGACATTGCATTAGTATGTGACCTGTAAATGAATGTATGAGTCTTTAGGTTTAGTTTTACTCCATATCCAAACGCCATGAGGAAGGATGCTAACCCGATCATCTTTCCAAATAACACCTAAGCCAGCATCAAGAACAGCGCCACATAAGTTATCGCCGTCATGCCTTGCAGGGCCACCGAAGTGAAGGGTTACTTGTTTAACTTTTTCTAAAGGAGGGGCAGTCCACCACTCCTTCATTTGTGCTGTTAAATCTGCTTTCCATTCCATATAATCTTTTGGCATATATGGAACCGACCCTTTAACAAAACGGGGTCTAGCTTTACTCTTTAAAGGGACATAAAAAGTAAATTCTGCGACACTATCTTTCTTCAAAATGGAATGTCCTCTTGATTAATATTTGCGGCTGCCTTGTTTATCTGACATTCAGCGTTAGAAGAATCAACATTCAATGAAGATGGTGTACCTACGGCTTCAAAATCTGTCTCTTCATCAGCAAATTCTTCATCAACGCTAAAGATATTTGCATCAGGATCATATTCAACATGCTTTAAAACTTGTACCCCTTTAAGAAATAAACCAACGCCACATCCACCTTGATCGTAAGGAAAGATAGTGAAGGATGTTCTAACGATGCTGCCATTGCCAATAAGCTTCTCTTGATCCCAAGGTCTTAAATTTGCGTCAACTACTTTTGGTGCGCCTAGTGGTTCACCATTACGGCTAAGTTCCTTTCTTTTAAATTTGAATTTTATATAGCCTGTTTGTTTTTCTTCTCCATTTTCGTCAGTAAAAGATTCAAATTCATATGGCAACCCATGTGCCGCTGGCTTCTTCTTGCCATGTGCTTCTGTGTATTGATCGTCAATCTGTTTAATTAAATTCTTGCAGTCCTCTGGCTTATAACGCATCCCCATTGTGTATTCCCTTTGTCCATTGAATTGATTAAGTCTTGGTTCACCCAGTATGCAGGCAAAGACTGATTCTCCTTTTGGAGTAACCAAAGATTGAGGCATTTGTTCTGTATATGTGCAGAGTTTTAAACGTAACGCCTAGGAGATAGAGGCGCAAGGTCAATCAGGAATATGCGTAGTGGTTTTCTCCGATAGAACTATATGAAAATCCATTCTTTTTGTTGTGGTGTGGTGGCGCTGGAATATCTTCAATCCCAGTATTTGCAATCAATTCACTCCTAAACTTCAATAATCTCTTAGGTTTAAATGTTCGCTTCAGTTGTATCAAAAGCATCTTATGAAGCTCTTCTGCATCAGTTGGAATTGTTGCGAAACAGTCATGGTTTGTAAGGATTTGAATATTTTGTGCGCTACAGGTGGAGACTATTTCGAGGCATATTGCAGCGTCAAAACTACAGATGGTGTTAGCCATGATTGAGCGCTTTGTAATTCGTGCAGAAAATAGCTCTCTATTCTCATATTCATTCCATGTAGACCATCTTCTTTTCCCTTTCGTTAACGAGTGAATGTTCTTTCGTGGGTCTATCTCATCACCTAATTCAATAGGCCAACCAATAGGTGAAGTCCATCTAATTTTTTTATTCTTTTCTAAAACCTGTTTCGCTATA
>MDSZ01053266.1_pt1 | contig 34985 bp, 28 predicted proteins | sample 811201 | NCBI WGS metagenome assembly MDSZ01 (sample SAMN05326647, study PRJNA326480) | marine metagenome | isolation source: seawater | place: Indian Ocean: North | collected 2010
GTACCGGAATACATCTATAAATTCAATTAAGTCACGATGACCTAAAACTTTTGTGAAAGTTTTTAATAACGGAGTAACAAGAAGGCGGCTAACACGTCCGTTTAATTTATTATCTCCTACTCTCGGATAATATCCTTTGCAAAACTCATAATCAAAAAGAGGATTAGATACGGGATAGACTAATCTTGCAATAAATTCCCTAGAATAGGTCAATATGTCACAATCGTGAAGTGCAACAGACTTTGCTTGGTCACGAGCTAATGTATAGCCCATGCAATACCAGACATTTTTCCCTTTTCCAGATTGATTTGGTGAGAGGTTAAGCGAATTTAGTTGTTTGTCTAATGATGATAACCTAGGACCATCGTTCCATAAAATCGAATGTGGTTGATTGAGATCTGAAAAAAATACTTTTGCTTGTTTATATTGGCTCTTATTGGCTTTGTCTAATCCTATAATAATATGGTTTAGATATTTTATTTCACTCAGAACTTTTATAATTTTTCCAAGTGCTGGTCCCTCTATTTCGCTAAATAGACATGGTAATATTAATTCAATAGGCCTTTCTTTAGAAAATTCCTCTAACTCTTTCTCTAGGTCATCGACTGGGCGATTAGAAATGTTATGTAGAGTGCTTATTACTCCATTTTGGTGAAAATCTGCCACTACGAATCACCTAAGTTTATTATTTCTCTAATGCATTCTTTCCATCCATTTGGCGCAGGAGATGTACTTTTTATGGATTTACTGAATATTTCCTCATCACATATTGTTTTGTTACCCATAGAATTAACTATACATGATAAGTCCGCTTGCTTTAACATATCAATATCATTAGAACTATCACCCAAGGCAATAGTATTAAAAGATTGTTGACTATATAACTTACGATAATAAGAGACTAAATAATTCATACTTTTACCTTTAGTAAAATTAGAGCATAAGTGGCAAAATCTTGCACCTTTGACAAGATTAAGATTATTATTTTTCAGCTTTTTTGTAAGTTTCATAAGTCTTTCTTGATTGTTCCTCCATACTATTAATTTTGTGAACACTCTCTTAGATGCAAGAATCAAGCCATCGCCTCGAAGGTTAGATAATTTTTGTTGATTTTTTTCTTCAAGGTCATCAAAAAAATCAAAATCATTTTCAAACTCACTCAATATTTTAGTTAATTGCTCCTGTATTTCTGAAATTCTAGGTGCTTCGAATAATTTTATATAATTATCATAAGCGGCCTGATCAGTAACATTCAATCCTTCTTTAGGTAAATAAATACCACCACCGGTCTCGCAGATTATAGGTAGTAATAAATCATTTCTACTCAACAAATCATGAATTTCTGCAAAAGTCTTACTAGAGTTTACAATGACAAAATGCCCTAAACTTATTAACTTCTTGGTAAGTTTTATGTTATCACCAAAACTAAAGTCGTCATTGCTTAAAAATGTTCCATCAAGATCTGTGAATATAAGATAGGTATTTATGTTAGAATTATTATTCATAATTCATTTTACATAAATACCATCTTACATTAAATACGAGTTATCTATTATTATTTACGTATGAAATAAATATCTCTGTGAAAATTACATATCATAATCAACAGATAACTCCAACCCTACTCTAACACCTTGAAGTGGGACTTCATTTTTTACGAAAGATGCGTGATTTCTTTGTGATGAATTTGTTAAATTTTCACCAAATACAGAAATGAGCATATCGCTGCCAGCCAATCGAATACCTTTACTGTATTTCATATCAAGCCCAATATATGAGTTAGTCTTGGTTTCGATGGATGAGAAATCACCCTGATTATCTGTGTATGATAAGTCTGCAGTAAATGTCTCATTGTTTTGACTATCGAATTGCAAACTTAATACAGTTTTTGCGGGTACAGCTCTAGGCACATAAGTATCGTCATCAAATACAGCTGAAAGATCATCTGTCGACAATGTAGCCTGCAATAAACCACTGGCAAGATTATAAGACTTAGAAATAGATAACTCATAACCTCTAAACGAAGCATCTTTTTGTCTCCAATCTGCATCAGTTTTGCCACTAGTTGAAGTAGCGCGATCTAGGAGATAAATATAATTATTGATATCATTATCATAGAGTCTCAAATCTATATCAAAGTCTCTGTACGCAGTTGTAAAACCAATTTCAATACCGCGTGATACTTCTCTAGAAAGCTGGCTATTACCACGTTCATACCTTTGAGTCGGACCATGCGTTCCATTTGCAAAAAGCTCTGCTATGTTGGGGCTTCTTGAAACGTGTGCATATCCTAGGTATAGATTAGTTGATTCAGATAACTTATACATTAGACTAGATCCTAGATTGATAGATGTATCACCATATCTCTGATTCTGTTGGTCCCTAGAATTTGACTCATATCGAACTGCAAAATCTAACTCATAAGGCTTTCCTAAATTTCTTTGAAAAAATGAAATAGAGCGATCGTATGCTATTGACGATGGGATATAAGCATTCGTCATTGGTGACTTTGTCCTAGCATACTCTACAAGCACCCTTCTCTCATAATCATCACTGTCAAGATTAAATTTACCACTAACAGCAGTCAAATTATTGTCTAAAGACGCATTACCATCCTCTTCATGCTCTCGTAAAAAAGCATTTGAATTAATAAGGGAGAAATCCATCGAATTGAAAATCGGAATCGTATCTATCCTACCCTTAATTGTGTAAGTCTCAGATTCAACTCTCGAGTGTACTCTATGTTCTTCTTCTTCTTCGTGCTCTTCCTCTTCCTCAGCATGAAATGGAATGCCGTAATTACCATCGTTATTTTCAAATGAAAAGCCAAGATATCCCCATGTTTGTGGGCTAGAGATACCTAGTATCATGTTTTGGTCCTTGTAATCAGAATTAGCAAGGGTTCCCTTAAATAATCCATCTTCAAGTTTGGTACCATGAGGTAAGTTCTGATTCTTCAGATGCTTATTATTTATGTTGAAAAAAACATTCGTATTAAGAATATTTCTTTTGATGGTAACATTATGACCAAAACCGTTATTAACAGAATAGTAATCATAGCTGGTTACATCGCTGTCATATTTATCAACTGAAATTACATCAGATACAACATTTACAATTCCACCGCTTGCACCACTTCCTGCAAATATTGAGGACGGTCCTCTTAATATTTCAATGTGCGAAATCTCCTGTATATTTACATTATTAAGATGATCAGCGCTTAGGTGCATAAGTGAATTAACTAAATCGTTATTAAGCATCACTCTAGTTCGACTTCCAGTTAGTCCTCTAATTACTGGTTGACCAATAGCAGGTCCATAGTCTGCATTTGATACTCCAGGTAAATTCTCTAGGTTTTTTCCAAGAGAGTTTACACCAGATATGAAATCATTTTCTATTATATGTAGAGGATATTTACTCTCTTCAATAGAATTAGTGAATACAGATGATTTCACATCAATACCTGATAACTCATCAGCAATACTAGTAATAGAAAATACCAATACTACCAATGAGAGAATACTTCTTATCATTTTATTCTCCTAAAATAAATTTTAATTAATTAATTATATATTTAGGTGAGAGGTGGGGATCTTGGTAATTGATGAAAGTTAATTTTATTTTTTCTTATACAATTAGCTGTCAAAGTTATCGCTACGATAACAACATAATCTATAAAGAAATTAGAAGACTTTATAACAACATCATGATCGACATTAGGTGCATGACAGGCGACACAATAATGACCCTCATCATGATCATGGTCATGATGATCATGAAGTAAATCTGTAGATTGTAACGCTAGAAATAGCGCAAGAATGGAATATTTGATTATTTTAGAATTTTTCTTATTGATGATATTTTTGAAAATCATTTAGACTATATCTTAGCATAATTTTATTATTATGCTTCACTAATTTAGAGGTATTATTTATAATATCTATCAATGAGAAACAAAAAAAAATATTCATGGAGAATTGCTTATATAAATGGAAAGTTCTCTAAATACAAAGAAACGGACTTTTGGAGACTAGGTCTCATGAAAAATTTACCAGTTTTGTTCTCTTTATCACTTGTAATGTTTGTGGGAATTATACTTACAATAATTTTGCGATAAATAAGGCCATTTTTTACTCTGTTTATAGTATATTTTGCAAGAGAATCTGCACAAAAAAAAAGCAATACATAGTTTAACTCTAAACTTTGTTAATAGCATTGGTAATTAGCTGAGACATGTGTATACTATCCACATTACATTAGGAGAAATAATTTGAAAACAGGCATAGTAAAATGGTTCGATTCAACAAAGGCATTTGGCTTTATCAAACCTGATGAAGGCGATAAAGATATTTTTGTACATCAGACTGATTTAGTTGATGGCACAATCAATGAGAATGACAAAGTTGAATTTGAAACTGAAGATGGTCCAAGAGGCCCAAAGGCAATTAAAGTTAAAGTCATCTAAGTTCTATTAAGATTTTTAAATAAATAATCATTTATTAGCACCTATCGCATCACATTATCTCAAAATGTCTAACTAATACATTGATGTCAAATTTAGGTTATTTTTTTATTTTCCACGTACCACCATACTTATAAGTTTTATCATAATTTTTTTTTATTCTTGATAAACATGACTGACACAGAAAGACCCATTGAGAATTAGCATATTTACACCTAAATAATTTTGAATCGATTCTACTGCAGATATAACATTTCTTAATCATCATCAATTATAGCTAATGTCTCATTATTAAATTATGTGAGTTAATAAATCTATCAAAAACACTTCCCAGTAAGCATGATTTCTCCGCTAGTACCTATGGCAAGAAAGAGGATTAATGCTAACCAGGATATATCTAGATTCTTGAAGTAGAATTGATAAGCTCCAAAAGATATTATTATTGCATTCAATATTAATAATGAATTTGCACATCCTAGTGTCATTACATAAGTTTAGCATAACCAAAGTATTGTCAAACCACACAATTAATAAGCTAGATATTTTTATTTTCTGATGTAACCTAAGTTCATGACAAGTTTAATGTGGTTCAGGAATGATTTACGAATAGACGATAATGAAGCGTTTAATGATTCATTAAAATCTGATTCTGTTATATTAATATATATCTTAGATTGTGACTATTTGAAAAGGGATACAACGAGCTCTTTTCACGTACACTTTATCAAAACTTGTCTAGACGCGCTAGAATCAGATCTCAAAAAAAAATTTAATGCTCATTTAAATATTTATTATGGAGATACTTTAGACATCCTTGGCAGCTTAATCGACAAATATCATATATCTCATGTATATAGTAATAATATCTTCAAAGAGACTTATATAAGAAGACTGGACAATAGCTGCCAATCATTATTTCATGGCAATAATATTATGTGGAAAAAATTTGACCAATTTGGTATTCAGCTCCAAAAAAGAGATAGATCTTCATGGTCATCTGATTGGAAAAAATTTATGTCGAAGAGTATAATAAATAATTGTAATGAAAACTGTAAGTTTATTAATGATTTTACATTTAACTTGAGTGAAATTGAGACAAATAGAGCTTCACTTAAATCTATACAGAAAGGTGGTTCAAAAATTGCTAATGATAGCATGTCTAGTTTTCTCAATAGTCGAGGTGTATTTTATAGATCTCAAATGTCTTCACCTGTTACAGCAGAGACTTCTTGTTCTAGGTTAAGTCCGCAAATTACTTATGGGACAATATCACTTAAGAGAATATATCAAGAGACAATTAAGAAAATTGCCATTTCCGAGGGTAATCATAAAAAATCACTCATGTCATATAAGAGTAGACTAGCTTGGCACTGTCACTTTATACAAAAATATTACGATGAACCTTTGATAGAGACACATAATTTAAATAAAGCCTATGATGGACTGCGAGAGAATAACTTTAATTCTGTGTTTTTTGAAGCTTGGAAAAATGGAATAACAGGTTTTCCTTTCATAGATGCAAGTATGAGATATTTGAAAAATATGGGATGGATAAATTTTAGAATGAGAGCAATGTTAGTCTCTTTTGCGTCTTATCAATTATGGTTAGACTGGAGAAGTACAAGCAAATATCTTGCTAGGTTATTTACAGATTATGAACCAGGGATACATTACCCCCAAGTTCAAATGCAATCAGGTACAACTGGAATAAACACTATCCGTATTTATAATCCGATTAAACAGTCACTTGATCACGATCCTCATGGAGATTTTATTAGAAGATGGGTCCCTGAACTCAGTGAAGTTCCAAATGAGTATATACATCAGCCTTGGATGATGTCTCCTATTGAAATGAGATGTATTAATTATAAAAAAAATATCACTTATCCTGATCCTATCGTTGATAATGCATTATCAACAAGAATTGCCCGAGATAAAATTTGGTCAATAAAGAAAAGTAAGATAGCAAGGGAATTATCGAGAGATATTATAGATAAGCATGCGAGTAATAAAAATAATTTTTAATGCAGTAAAAATTGTAACATTTTCGCGAATTCAAATATTAATAGGAATATTCCTACCAAGAAACAAAAGAATACAATAATAACTACTACTGGTATTGTTTGTGGTCGTGATGTCTCTAGTAGCTTAATAGCACTTTTTTCTATAACTTTTTGTGCATAAAATATAATATTTCCGAATAAGACCGCAGAAAATATTGGTCCCAAAATAAAAAACACGAAAGGTTTCCAAGAGTACACATCTGAAAAGCCTACATCATTTGAATAAATATACATACTGGAGGCAAACCAAAATAAAACTGATATGATACGTGCATTTTTTTTGACTTTAAAATCTTGGATTTCCTGTTGTGCTTTTTGGCGGTTTTTTTGAATCCTATTCATTTTTTTCTCTTGATGAATATTCGCTATTCTCTGTGTCAACCCTAATGACTTCGCCCTCTTTTATAAAGATTGGCACCATAACACTCTCGCCATTTTCAAGTTCCGCCTCTTTTAATGTTGACGACACTGTATCACCCTTCACCGCATCGACAGTTGATACGACCTTTAAACTCACATGTTTAGGAGGATTCACCTGAATTATTTGATTATTCCACATGATAACATCGCAATCAGTGCCATCTATGAACCATCTTGATTTTTCTGAAACGATCGCAGAGTCTACCTCAATTTGCTCAAAAGATTCTAAATTCATAAAAAAGTATTTACCTGACTCTTTATACAAAAATTGCATCTTAGTAGAAAAAACGTCAGCCTCTAAGATAGTCTCGCCAATTTTGATTGTTTTCTCTAATACTTTTTTGTTGAGAAGATTTCTAATTTTAACTCTAGTGAAGGCTTGACCTTTTCCTGGGTTGACAAACTCATTATCTATAATTAAAAAGGGTTGATTATCTATAAGAATTTTGTTTCCATTCTTTAAGATGTGGGAGTTATCAGACATTAATTTGTCTGGTGTTTTACATGTTGAGGTATGTTAGCTTGCTCGAGTGCTGAAATTCTATCTGAGATTGGAGGATGTGTTGAAAAAAGCTTTCTAAATGTACTCTCTCTACCGCCATTAGAAATGCCAAAAGCTAGCATCTGATCAGGTAGCTTTGCTGCAGACATTTTCTGTAAAACTCTTAGAGAATTAATCATACTTTCTTTTGATGTTAGTTGCGCGCCACCGAAGTCAGCTCTAAATTCACGCCTTCTAGAAAACCAACAAACTATCGTGGATGCTAAAATACCCAAAATAACTTGAGCAAAAATTACTGTAAAGAAATACCCTATTCCATACCCACGCTCATTTTTGAGAATAACTCTGTCTACAAAATGTCCAATTACTCTTGAGAAAAATATAACAAATGCATTAATAATTCCCTGTATTAATGATAATGTTACCATATCACCATTTGCTACATGGCTCATCTCATGGCCAATAACGGCTTCTACCTCGTCTCTTTTCATGCTTGATATCAAGCCAGTACTCAAGGCAATAAGTGAATTATTCCGTGATGAGCCAGTGGCAAATGCATTAGGTTGAGGTGAATTAAAAATCCCTATTTCTGGGTTTCTAAGTCCGAGTTGATTTGCTTGTTTATTAACAACGTCTACATACCATTTTTCGAATTCATTTGATGGTTTTTTGATTACCTGTACCCCAGCCATGGATTTGGCCATCCATTTAGACATATATAGTGATATAAAAGAACCACCCATCCCAAAAACAAGAGAAAATAACATGAGTGAGTCATAATCAAGGTCAACACCATTACGTTGCAAGATTCCGGTGAAACCTATTAAATGCAAAAATATACTTAGGACCAATAATATGGCTATGTTAGTAACAATAAAGAAAAAAATACGTTTCATAATATCTCCTACTTAATATTATAGGTTGTTTTGACTTTTTCAAGTAAAAACTTTTTGTCTATTTTCTTCCCTCTTCTAGTTCTTGCCATGATAAATCTCTCCAAATCATCAAAAGTCATGTGACGAGATCGCTTACCTATGTAATTAAATTCCAAATCTTGGCCCTGTTTTAAAATACCTATATAAATTATGGTTTCGTCAGATGCCTTTGGTATATTAATTAATTTGATACCTTTTCCTTTTGACATAATTGGTATTTGATCAATCTTCTCTATCAGCATGTACCCGGCACTTGTTATAATGAGATAGTATGAGTCGCTCTCAACATCTGTCACGACAGGATGGATTGCCTGAGAGTCACCTATATTCATAATTTTTTTTCCTTTTTTACTGCGAACGTTTAATTCATCATGTACTACAATGAAACCATATCCTTTGTTTGAACAGAGCATGACGCTTTCTTTTCTAGCATGATTGAGCATACCAATCATTTTTGTTCCATCCGGAAGATTAAAAAATTTACTCAATGGGTCACCATCACCACGACTAACTTGATGATTATCCGAGGACATATTGTAAACAAAACCATTTTGATCAAAAAAGACGAGTGTGTCATTTGATTTTATTTCAAGATGATTGTAGTAAGAATCACCAGTTTTAAATTTTACATTTTCAAGATTAACATCATGTCCTTTATGGAATCTAATCCAACCATTAGACGATAAAATAGCAGATATATCACTTACAACCGCGCTTATTTTAATTTCATTCGAAGATATTATATTCTGATCATTAATTTTAGTAGATCTTAATCTACCAAATTCCTCTTTAATACTCTTTAAATCATTCTTAAGATAAGTTTTTAGTTTTGTTGAAGATTGCAAAGTTTTGATTAGATTATTTTCCGTATTTTGTAGATCTTTAAACTCTTGTTTAATATTCTGTTCTTGTAGTTTTGCAAGACTTCTAATTTTCATGTTTATAATAGCTTCATATTGTTTTTCAGAAAATTTACATAAAGACATAATTTTTTTCTTTGGATTTTCTGTGGTTCTAATTAATTCGATAACTTTATCTAAATATTTGAATACTATTATATAAGCTTCTAGTATATGTATCCTCTCTTGTATTTTATCAAGTTCCCATTTGAGCATTCTTTTTAATGAATTCAATCTAAAGTCAATCCATTCAGATAAAATTTGATGTATATTTTTTACACTAGGCTTATTATCTAATCCTATTATATTCATGTTCACTCTAATATTTTTTTCTAAATCTGTAGAGTAAAATAAGTGTGACATAATTTCATCTGTATTATATGACCTACCCTTAATTTTTATTATTATTCTAACAGGATTATCTTGATCAGAGTCATCAAAGATATTTTCTATAAATGTTAATTTTTTATTACTGATTTGATCTTGGATTTGTTCAATAATTTTTGTTGTATGAGATTGATAAGGTAATGATTCAATAATTATATTTTTTCCTTCTTTGTAATATGTGGCTCTTAGTTTCACATTTCCATGACCATTCTCATATATGCCATTTAAATCAGACTCAGATGAAATTACCTCACCTCCCGTTGAAAAATCTGGTCCTTTTATAATCTTCAAAATTTCATTTATTGTAGTTTTAGGTTTATCAATGAGTAATATAACTGAATCGATGATTTCAGTTAGATTATGTGATGGAATATCTGTCGACATACCCACTGCAATACCAGAGCTACCATTAATAACTATATTTGGTACACTCGCTGGCAATTGCCTAGGCTCTAGTAATGTTCCATCAAAATTATTAGCCCAGTCTACAGTATTTTTTTCAATTCCATTCAAAAAAAGGTCAGAATATTTCGTCAATCTGGACTCAGTATATCTCATAGCAGCAAAAGATTTTGGATCATCTTGTGTGCCCCAATTACCTTGACCTTCTACAAATGGGTAATTAAATGAGAAATCTTGTGCTAGCATTACCATTGCCTCGTAACATGCAGAATCACCATGTGGGTGATATTTACCCAAGACATCTCCTATAGTTCTGGCAGATTTTTTAAATTTTGCTTTGTTGTTGAGCCCAAGTTCATTCATAGCATAGATAATCCTTCGCTGAACTGGTTTAAGTCCATCTGTAATACTTGGTAATGCGCGATCAAGTATTACGTACATTGAGTAATTCAAATAAGCTTGCTCTGAAAATTGTCCAAGAGAAGACCTCTCAATAAAAATGTCTTTCTCTTTGATTATCTCATCTAATTTTGTCTTTTTTTTATTCAAATTGAGCTAAATTTCCTTTCTTTTCAAGCCACGTCTTACGTTCAGATGATTTTTTCTTATTCAATAGCATATCCATCGTCTCATAGTCTTTGGATTTATCTGAAAGAGTAAGCGCTAATAGTTTTCTGGATTTTTTTGATAAAGTTGTCTCACGAAGTTGTGATGGATTCATTTCTCCAAGACCTTTAAATCTTGTAATTGATAGATCCTTACTATCAGAATCTACCTTCATCTTCTTAAGTGTGTCACTGAGATCATTGTCATCGATCACATAAAAAGTATCTTTCTTGTAATCAACTCTATACAAAGGAGGTTTAGCAATGTAGATGTGTCCTGACCTAACTAATGACTCATAGTGCTTTAAAAATAATGCTAGTAAAAGTGTTGCTATGTGTAGCCCATCTGAATCAGCGTCTGCAAGTATACATATCTTCCCGTATCTAAGCCTACTTAAATCTGGATTGCCTGGCTCAACACCAATCGAGGTGCTGATATCTTTCACCTCTTTAGAATCTAGAATTTTTGAAGAATTGAGTTCCCATGTATTCAAAATTTTTCCGCGAAGCGGAAGGATAGCTTGAAAATTTTTATCTCTTGCTTGTTTAGCAGAACCGCCTGCGGAGTCACCCTCAACTAAAAAAAGTTCGTTAGCCCTTATATCCTTTATGAGACAATCAGATAGTCTGCTTGGTAGTAACGTATTTTTATTATTTTTCCTTACACTGGACGAACTAGTATTAACTCGCTCTTCTGCATTATTAATAACTAAAGCTGCTATCGTTTTAGCAGTTTCTGAGTTTTGATTGAACCATATCTCAAAACTATCTTTAAGCTTTGGTGTTAGTATTGAGGAAATATGAGCAGATTGGAGTTTTGTTTTAGTTTGACCAGCAAACTGTGGGTTCATCATCTTTATAGAGATTATAAAAGAAGTATTTTTCCAGACATCATCCGGAGTTAACTTAATATTTTTCGGCAATAATTTTTTTCTTGCACAAAAATCTCTTAATGATTCTACAACTGCATTTTTCAGAGCATTCACATGAGTTCCTCCACTTGGCGTAGGTATTAAGTTAACATAACTAGACTGCATGGTGTCAGTTGAATCGATCAACCAAAGACATGACCAATCTATAGTTAAATCCGAGGATTCAAAATTTCCAGAGCAAGGCTTTGCTGGTATGAAAGATAATCCATTTGTAGAATTAATTAGATAATCTCCGAGGCTGCCATTATGCAAATACTCGGTTGTCCCTGTCGCATATAACTCGTCAATGACTTGTAATTTAAGCCCAGGCTGTAATATTGATTTTGCTTTTATCAGATTATGTAATTCATTTATATTAAGTGTATTACTATCAAAATATTTCTCATTAGCCTTAAACTTAATTATGGTCCCAGACTTCTTTTTTGAATTTTTCTTAGTTTTTGAGAGTTGTTTCTTTATGGAACCATTGGAAAATGACATTTCATATTGATAAGTATCCCTGCTCCTTACAACTATAACTTCAAGCGATTGTGAGAGTGCGTTGACTATTGATACACCTACTCCATGAAGACCGCCAGAGAATTTATAGCTCTTATCTGAAAACTTAGCTCCTGAGTGGAGATTTGTCATTATAACCTCTATACCTGAAACATTATGATCTGGATGTTTGTCAACAGGAAGGCCTCTGCCATTATCCTCTACTGATACATAGTTGTCTTTGTGCAGTTTGATGATGATTTGGTTACAAAACCCAGAGATTGCCTCATCAACACTATTATCAATTAATTCTTGAACTAAATGATTCGGATTTGTTGTATCCGTATACATTCCAGGTCGTTTTTGGACTGGCTCAATTCCCTTCAGGACTTCGATATCAGATGATGTATATTTTTTTTTCACTATGTTGCTGTATAATTAATTATACTACATCAAAAAGGAGAGTGTATAAATGAATTATGTCTTTTATGATTTTGAGACATCAGGAACCAATAGATATTTTGATCAACCTATTCAAATAGCTGCGGCACTAGTCAATGAAGACTTCGAAATTATCGAGACTTTGAATGAGACATGTAAATTAAAAGATGGTATTGTCCCTAATCCTCATGCTCTTCTAGTCAATAAAATCAAAATCGATACACTCAAGAATGGTCAATCTTTTTTTGAAATGATAAACATAGTCCATAGAAAATTTACTGATTGGTCACCAGCTACTTTTATCGGATATAATAGTCTTTTTTTTGATGAAGTAGTGCTTAGACAAAGCCTGTATCAGTCTTTGTATGACCCTTACTTGACGAATACGAATGATAACCGTAGAGCAGATTTGTATCATATTATGTGTGCGATCACGAAATTGGAATCAAAAATCATTAAGCTTGGTTTTAATCCAAAAACAGAAAAAGAGAGTTACAAGCTGGAGTATCTTGCAAAAGCAAACAACGTTGAACAAAAACAAGCACACGATGCAATGAGTGATGTTTATGCTACTATTGGTCTTGCAAAAATTATTAAGGAGGAAGCTAGTGATTTCTGGAATCACTGTATATATATCAGTAACCCTAATAACTTTCTTTCATATTTAGACCTGCATGATATTGTCTTCAAAGCACCTTCACATCCCTCGCATGATTTTTATCCTATGTCATTTATGACTGCTAATCCAGAAAGACCGAAAGAGCTTAGTTTTTTCGATTTGAATTACGACATAGAAAAATATAAAGATTCTAGATTATCTGCAATTATTTCTCTAATCGAGAGTAAAGAAAAAGTGATAAAAATATTAGAGATTAATAAAGCACCAATAATACTTGGTGAAGATTTTTTAAATAGTTCTGAAATTTTATCTAGTAAAGTAGAGAAGAATTATCATGACAAAGTAAATAAAATAAAGACAAATAAGGAATTTGTAGAAAAATTAGCACAAGCTCTAGTAGATAGATCACAAGATAAAGCTGTAAACTATCCTATGCCTGATTTTCTCGAGACTCAAATTTATGCAGGGTTTAGTGGACCAGCAGATAAGGAAAAAATGAAAGATTTTAGAGATACGCCTGATTATGAAAAAAAGTATACAATCTCAAAGGATTTTGAAGATGCTAGGTACAGAGAGATTGCATATAGAATTCTTTTTAACGAATGTCCCGCAGTTTTCTCTGAGGGTAAGCTTAATGAAAGGAGACAGTTCTTTGCTCAGAGAGCTCTTGATTCTAATAGCGATGTTAAATGGTGCACGATTGATAAAGCAAGGAAAGCAATAGAAAGTTTACTGGACGATGATGCCTACAAGAGTGATGCGTCATCAATCAAAGAAATAGAATTATTTATTAATGAAGAAGAGGAAAAATACAGAAATTATTTGGATTGTTAATTGTTGAGTGTATTTAAAATTTGTTTATGAGGCACATACCCTGGTATGACTTTTCCAGTCTCAGTAAAAATCATCGGAGTTCCGTTAACCCTTAGGCTGTAAGCTAACTCTAAATTTCTTTTGAGAGGATTTTCACATTTTGCCTCCTCAATAAAATCGCCGTCAAAAGCTGTTTCTAACAAATCTTTTTTTCTTTCCGAACACCATAGTGAGGCCATATTTGCATATGCATCGTCATCAATCCCGTTTCTAGGAAAAAGCACATATCGTACTTCGATATTATTCTCTAGTAAATCCGGTAATTCATTATGAAGTTTCTTACAGTATGGGCAAGAAATATCTGTAAAAACTGTAATAATATGATCTGTTTTCTTTGGTTTATAAACAATAGTGTCATTTTTATCAAGTGACCTGAGAACAGATAATCTAAAATTTTCAATTTTCTGTTGAGTTAGATTAATCCCAGTATCAAGCTCTATAATATTTCCAGCTAACAAATAATTTAAATCAGATGTTAAATAAAAAATCTGCTCACCAATCAAAATCTCAAAAAATGAATTATTTATCTTTTCAATGGAGTCAATTTTAAGATCAGGATATGATTTAATAAACCTTTCCTCTGCATCTTCCGTAGAATAGCTAGCTGTATCATCATGCTGAGTACAAGAGACCAGTATTAGAGAAAATATTATCAGAAAGTACTTCATAACTTTCCTCTTGGGTGGTGCTCAGCATGAAAGGCTTGAAGTCTCTCTTTTGCGACATGTGTATAAATCTGAGTAGTTGATAAGCTCGAGTGACCAAGTAATAATTGGACAGCTCTTAAATCAGCTCCATTATTAAGTAAATGAGTCGCAAAAGCATGTCTTAATGCATGTGGAGAAATATTTTTTTTAGGAATAGAAATTTTAGAGTACTTGCAAATCATAGACCAGCATGCTTTTCTTGAGAAAATATTTCCTTTGTCAGTGAGGAATACTTTGTTATTGTATTTAGTCACAATTGGCTCTTCTCTATGATGATTTATATACTTTAGATACCAATCCATTGCCTTTTCTCCTAATGGTATTATTCGCTCTTTGTTTCCTTTCCCTATAACTCTAACCAAGCCTCTCTCTATATCTACTTGATTCAAAGTAAGCTCAGTCAATTCTGACACTCTGAGTCCAGTAGCATACAGAATTTCTAGAATACATCTATCTCTTACACCAATACTAGAGGAAATATCAGGGGCATCCAAGAGATTGGTAATATCTTCTTCGCTTAAATTGATAGGTAATTTTCGTCTTAGTTTAGGTGAATCAATTAACTCACTAGGGTCAGAATTAATTTTCTGTACTTTAGACGCCCAAGTAAAAAAACCTTTTATAGATGATAATATCCTGTTAATAGAAGAAGAGGAACACCCCTCTTCAAACTTCTCTGCTAGGTAGGAGTTTAAATCTATGTTACTACATTCTAGTAGCGAAATATTTTTATTATTTAGCCACGACTCTAATTTATATAAGTCACCTGAATAGGATAAAATCGTATTCTTTGATAGACCTCTCTCTATCCAAATTTGATCGCAATATTCAGTTACTAAGCTTTTTTTTCTATGTGTCTGCATTTACTTTTATATATAAGTAATTGTACTATGAAATAAGTGAGTATGTAAAATAACTTATCAGACATGAAAGAGACTGTAAAAGATATCTGTATAAATGAATTTGATCCAAATGCATTAGAAGAAATAGAGGCTATTAATAAGATTATTGGGGCAGTAAAGCCCCTAGAGTCAAGTGAGAAAGTCTGTATAAAAAATGCTTTACACAGAACAATATCATCAACAATTCGTGCTCCAATTAATGTGCCGTCATTTAGGAATTCTGCAATGGATGGTTACGCTATTAATCTCAATGACTTAAAAGCTAATAATTTCAGATTATCTGAAGTTGGCGTTTCTTTTGCTGGCAAACCATTCACATCATCTCTTCGAAAAGGCGAAACTGTAAGAGTAATGACAGGCGCGTTGATTCCCAAAAATGCAGATGCCGTGATTATGAAAGAAATGGTGTCTTCGAAAGGCAAGATTATAAATTTTACGAATAATATCATAGAAAATCAAAACATAAGATTCATAGGAGAAGATATCAAAAAAGGAGGAATTGTTTTTAAAAGAGGTGATGAGATAAAATTTCCCAGTCTATCAATACTTTCGTCACTTGGTATCGAGCATGTGGATGTGCTCTGTAAACCAAAAATAAGCTTCTTCTCGAGCGGAGATGAGTTAGTCCCTACAGGAAAAAAGTTACAACAAGGTCAAATTTATGATAGCAACCGATACCTTCTTCGTGGATTACTAGAAGATTTACCAGTAATATTCTCGGACTTGGGTGTTGTAAAAGATAAGAAAAAATATCTAGTTAAAAAACTACAAAGGGCATCTGAAATTTCCAATATTATCATAACTACAGGAGGAGTCTCCGTTGGCGATGCGGACTATATCAAAGATGCGCTTAGAGAAGTTGGTTCTGTAGGATTCTGGAAAATTGCCATAAAGCCAGGAAGACCCTTAGCATTTGGAAAGATAAATAGTTCTTATTTCTTTGGTCTACCAGGCAACCCTGTGTCAGCAGCTGTCACTTTTCAATTATTTGTAATCCCAGCTATTAATAAACTTTTATCACGAAAAAGAGAGAAAATAGTTTTAATAAAAGCTAAGTCTAAAAATAAACTTAAAAAGAAATTAGGACGGACAGAGTATAAACGTGCAATAATATCAATGGTTGACGACGAAATCTACGTTGAAACTACTGGCCTGCAAGGATCAAATATAATGATGTCTATGCTTAAAGCAAATTGTTACATCAGACTATCAGCTGATGTAAGTGAAGTAAAGAAAGGTGATACTGTTGAGGTTATGCCATTCAGTACAAAACTATAATAGGATATTATGAAAGAAAAAATTGGCTTATTTAAAATACTTATTATTTGCTTATATGATTGGATGATTTTATTTTCAATATTATTTTTCCTGTCACTTCCTTTCTTCATTACAACCGAAGAGAAGTACTTAGGAAATAATATCTTTTTTCAACTGTATGTTCTTTTTATTATTATTTTTTATTATTCATGGTTTTGGATTAAACATAAACAAACATTAGGGATGAAAAGCTGGAGAGTGTATATCATAGACACTAACACTGATGGTTATGGTAAAATATCAATTAAACAATGTATTCTGAGAATATTATTCTCAATTGGTGGCCATATCTTTCTCATTTTCAAAGATAAGTCTTTGCAGGATTTAATTTCAAAAACACATATCGTCAAGATTGATAATCAGCGCAAACCTGACTCTAGTTGATATTTTAAAATATATCTTCCTAATATCGTAAAGACTATCAATGGCGACATGACGCTAATTAGAGGATTGATGCCAATAATGAGACCAATATTGGGTAAAATTGACGAAATAATAAAAAATACTATTCCGATAAATAGGCCTATTACGAGTCTTTTACTGGTATTAATACTCCTTAGCCTACCAAAAATGAAGGGCATAGCCAGAAACAACATTATCACTGTGGCGAGGGGTTTTATAATTTTATCCCAGAATATTTTTTCTTGAATACTAGTATCAAGTTTATTGCTTTCAAGATATTTTATATTTCGTCTAACATCTCTTAAGCTCAAGCTATATGGTTTGTTAGTTTTAATATTTATTAATTTTATATCAAGAAGATCATCCGAGAGCATACTTTTAAATCGCTCTTTAGTTATAGGAATCACCGATAAATCAATTTTAATGACATCTACAAGATTCCATTTTTCTTTATCAAATCTTGCAGATTTTATGTAGCTCACAGTAGTAAGAAGATTATTATCATCATAGGTATAAACACTCACTCCTTTTATTATATTATCTGGATAAATCTCTGAAATTTTGATGAAAGATTTATCGTTTTTAAACCACGTTCCATTTTTATCAAAGTATGATTGCTTATTTAATGCATTATTTCTCATAGATTCTGCTTTGCTGCTGAATTTAGGGACAACTGAATCAACTACAATATAGAAGATACTTGAAATAAAGAAAGTTTGTAAAAGAATGATTGTAAGAATTTTTCTAATTGATACACCTGCAGACTGCATTGCAACAAACTCCATGTCTGCTGCCATTGCACCCAGAGAGAGTAATGTCCCAATAAGGACAGAGTATGGAAACATTGTCTCTATACTCCTTGGTATGCTCAGGATAATGTATTTTAAAATCACATTGAAATGATAATTACCTTCATTGAGATACTTCATTTCAGATGAAAAAGAGAAAAATACTTCTAATGATACCAGCACTACTAGGCTGACTAGTAAACCTAATAAAAATCTTTTAAATAAGTAAAAATTAAGTATCACTATGTTCTGCTCGGAATAGATTTCATATCATTTTTGTATATGAAAACAATCATTAATAACATTAAAAAGTGAATCCACCACATGCCTAGTATTGACGGGGTAGTCTCTAATAAGTAAAGTTTCTCGATAACTGACATCATTATAAGGTATGAAAAGTAGATTAAAGATCCTAAAAAAACCTTAGCATATTTTCCTTTTCTTGGAGATGAATAACTTACTGGAAAAGCTATGAAGCCTAGCAGTATTGTTGCAATAGGTAATAATAATCTTGATTGAAGCTCAGCTCTTGGTTCCCTTCCACTAATGCTTAATAAAGATAGTGTACTAATCGCATCATATTTAGTATTAGTAAACTCCGGTAATTCTTGACCTAGCTGCACGCCATGCTCTCTGTATTTCGTTTTTCTAGTGGTTGTATAATCTGGAGGTATAATTTCGCTAATAACTCCATCTCTTAAAAGAATATATTTTCTGCCGTCTTTGTCTTCAATATAACCTGCAGTAGACGAGTTCTCAATTGCCTCAGCTCTGCCACCCGATGAACTAAAAAAGATTTTCTCTAAAACATTATCATTCACATTTTCAACAAAAAAAGTTGCACTACCACTTTGTGAAGAAGTAAATCTTCCAGGATTAATTTCTTCAATCCTCTCCTCATTATTTAGTTTATGCTCTAATTGATACCTGTATTGTGTTGCCGAAGGAGTAATGTAGAGTGAGAATAACGCTACAACAAAAGCAGCTGGAAATATTACTCGAGATATGACTTTAGTAATATCATATACGGATATACCCGAAGAATTAATCACAGCCATCACGTTTTCACTGTAAAATTTACCAAAAGAGAGAATGATCCCTAAAAAAAGACTTATAGGTATAAGGTAGATTGAGTATTGAGTAATCTTTATCATTATTAAAGGAAAGAGGAGATAGGTCGGGAAATTGCCCACAGAGCTCTCCTCTATAAGTCTGAGCATGGTGTTAGCTGTCAAAATTACAAGAAAAACTGCTAATACCGCAATGGAGGTTCTAGTAATTTCTTTAATAAGGTATTTTTGAAGAATTTTCATTTTTTTATAATCTAATTTTAACAAGTTTTAAAAAAAATGTTAATCTAGTGTATGTTTTAAATTTAAGCAGTCAGGAAGGAAAATGGAGTATAAATATTCAAACGATCAAAGAATTCTTACTAAGCATGATGTGCACCTAGTAGGCCTATTCTCAGATAAAAAATTAAGTCATATAGAAGGGTTAGTCTCAAAAGAGACGCTTGATAATATAAAAAGAATCATTAAAACCTGTAATTTTTCAGGGAAAGTCAATGATCATAGAACCATAGATGATTTTAAAAGCAAAAAACAATTACTGTTATTTGGTTTAGGGGAAAAGAAAAAGTATGGCCCTCTCGTTATTAAGAAGACTCTAGTACAAATATTTAAAAAACTTATGCAAACTAATATGTCTTCAGTATCAATTAGCCTTGATAATTTAATTACTAATGGCAAAAATGAAGTTACTCTTGAAATGATATTATCGAGTATTGAGAACTCAAGATATGTTTACAAATTTAAAACTGAAAAAAATCAAACTAAAATTAAGACTGTGTCAATTTTATCAAAAAAGGAAGTTTCCTCAAAAAATTTTAGTCAGATACTCAAGACATCTCTTGCTATTTCTAACGGTATAAGTTTAGCTAAAGAACTTGGAAACACTCCTCCGAATATTTGTACACCAACTTTTCTTGCTAGCTCCATCAAAAAAATGAAGTCAAAGCATAAATCATTAAAGGTAAAAGTAATTGATGAGCCAGAGATGAAGCGTCTTGGAATGGGCGCATTCCTATCGGTCTCTAAAGGAAGTAAACAGCCAGGCAAAATTGTGATAATAGAGCACATGCCTATTAAATCACAAAATCCAATAGTAATAGTTGGTAAAGGCATAACATTTGACACAGGTGGTATTTCTCTTAAGCCCTCACCAAATATGGATGAGATGAAATATGATATGTCTGGAGCTGGTAGTGTCATCGGTGTGATGAAAGCTTGTGCTGAGATGAATTTAAAAAAGAATGTTGTTGGTGTAATCACTTCTGCAGAAAACATGCCTGGAAGTCAAGCTAGTAGACCTGGGGATGTGGTTCAAACAATGTCGGGGCTTAAAGTCGAAATTTTAAATACAGATGCTGAGGGAAGACTAGTATTATGTGATGCAATAACATACGCGAAGAAATATAAACCAAAGTACCTTATAGACATAGCAACACTTACTGGTGCATGTTTGGTGGGTCTAGGAAAATACCCGAGCGGCTTATTTACGAATAATCAGACTCTGGCAAATAAAATAATGGCATCTGGTGATAGAACTGGAGACAGAGTGTGGCAGTTACCTCTTTATGATGATTACTTTGATGAACTCAAAACAAATTTTGCAGACATACAAAATATCGGTGGTAGATATGGTGGCGCTATAACTGCTGCAGCATTTTTAGCTAAATTTACTCAGGATATAAAATGGGCTCATCTTGATATTGCAGGGACAGCATGGGAGGTAGGTCCTAATAAAGGTTCAACAGGTAGGCCAGTTGATTTACTCATTGATTTTATAAGATCAAATTAAAATTGAGTAGTAGAATCCATTTTTATAATATCCAAGATACATCTGATAGTATTAAATCGATTTGCAAAATAATCAATAAATACTATAAAGAAGGGCATAAAGTTGCCGTAGTGTCTGATAATAATGATATTATTTCCCTGCTTGATAAAGGTTTGTGGACCTTTGAGCAAATAAGTTTTGTACCTCACTGCATCATCAATAAATTTGATCCCGATTGCAATGTTGTTCTCATTAAAAAAGATGATATGGCTAGTATAAGTCATTTACATGGTTTTGATGTTATCATGAACTTATCCGATGATTTTTGTGATTTTCAATATGGTGATAAAATCTATCTAGAGATAGTGACCTCAAATGACAAACAGAAAGACAGAGCTAGAGAAAAATATAAACACTATAAAAATCTCAAAATAGAATTAGATTACGAGAGTATATAATGGATGTAAAGTATTCACCAAAAGATATAGAAAATAAAATATATGAGAAATGGTTAAACAATAACTGTTTTACTCCAAAAAATTTAAAATCAAATTATTCCATTGTACTTCCTCCTCCGAATGTAACAGGTACATTACACATGGGGCATGCGTTTCAGCATACTATTATAGATATTCTTATACGATACAACAGGATGCTAGGGAAAAGTGTTCTATGGCAGCCTGGAACAGATCATGCGGGGATAGCTACACAACTCGTAGTAGAGAATAATCTTGCTAAGAAAAATATCGTAAGAGACGATATTGGTAGAGACAAATTAATTGAAGAGATTTGGAAATGGAAAGAGGAATCAGGAAATACAATTATTCAACAAACAAAAAGACTTGGATCATCAGCTGATTGGTCTAGAAACAGATTTACAATGGATGAGGGTTTGAGCAAAGCTGTGAGGAAGGTATTTATAGACTTATATGAAGAAAAACTCATCTACAAGGGAACAAGATTAGTAAACTGGGACATTAAACTCCAAACTGCTATTTCAGATTTGGAAGTTAACAATGTAGAAAGAGAGGGACATCTATACTATCTTAAATATAGAATCAAAAATTCAGATGAGCATCTAGTGGTGGCAACAACAAGACCAGAGACGCTATTTGGTGATGTTGCTATTTGTATTAACCCAAATGATGAAAGGCTAAAACACCTTGCCAATAAAAAAGCGATTGTTCCTTTGATTGACAGAGAAATTCCGATAATGGAAGATGAGTCAGTAGACATAGACTTTGGGACTGGTTGTGTAAAGATAACACCGGGTCATGACTTTAACGATTTTAATTTAGGAAAGAAACATAAACTTGATAGTATAAATATACTTAACAAAGATGGAACTTTTAACGAAAATGTTCATTCGGAATTTGTGGGAGACAATATTCATGCAGCAAGAGATAAAATTGTCGAAAAATTAAAAAAACTCGGTTTCCTTGAGAAAATTGATAATTACAAGACTACCGTTCCAATAGGAGAGAGGTCTGGTGAAGTAATTGAGCCATTAATCACGAGTCAGTGGTTCATGAATATGAAAGAGCTTGCAACACCAGCCATCCAAGCAATCGAAAACTCTTCTACTAAGATAATCCCAAAAAACTGGGAGAAAATATATTTTAATTGGCTTAATAACATTGAGGATTGGTGTTTAAGTAGACAAATTTGGTGGGGACATAGAATCCCAGCTTGGTATGATTCAAACGGTAAAATTTATGTTGGTGAAAATGAGCTTGAAATCAGGCAAAAATATAACATATCAGATGATGTTAATTTGTCGCAAGATAACGATGTCCTTGATACATGGTTTTCATCTGCCTTATGGCCATTCTCTACAATGGGCTGGCCTAGAGAGACTGATGAGCTAAAAAGATACTATCCTACAAGTGTGCTTGTAACAGGATTTGACATAATATTTTTCTGGGTAGCACGTATGATGATGATGGGTATAAAATTTTTAGATAAAGTGCCATTTAAAATGATTTATATTCATGGGCTTGTTCGAGACTCTGAAGGAAAAAAAATGTCAAAGTCTATTGGTAATGTTATTGATCCAATCGATATTATTGACGGGATTGAATTAAGTAAACTTAAAGAAAAAAGAACTGCAGGCATGATGCAACCAAAATTACAAGAAAAGATTCTCAAAAAGACCGAAAAAGAGTTCCCGAATGGTATTAAACCTTATGGTGCTGATGCTCTGAGATTCTGTTTTTGTGCGCTTGCTTCAACTGGTAGAGACATTAATTTTGATTTACAAAGAATTGAGGGTTATAGAAACTTTTGCAATAAGCTTTGGAATGCATCTAGATTTGTTTTTATGGCTAGTGAAAATCATCAGTATGACCAAAAAATTGTTTTTGACAAATTATCAAATTACGAGAAGTATCTAATGATTAATCTTGATAAATTGGTAACTGAGTATAAAAGGCATTGCACGAATTATCGTTTTGACCTAATGGCATCAAGTCTATATTCATTTATATGGAATGAATACTGTGATTGGTTTTTAGAAATATCTAAAACAAGCGAGCAGCGCTCTCAGACTAATAATCTCTTAATTTATACGTTACAGATAATACTTAAATTATGTCATCCTATTATTCCATATATTACGGAAGAAATTTGGTTAGAAATAAAAAACCGAAGGTATAGCGACGAGGATATATTGATGAATTCAAAATTTCCATCTCAACAAAAGGTATTCCATGACAATAATCTTATCGAAGAGATAGATATAATGAAAGAAGTTGTAACCAGTATTAGAAAAGTAAGAAGTGATCTTAATATTCATCCTCAAATCCTTCTAAATATAATTATTTCCTGTGAGGAAGGGTCATTTGAAGAAAAAATATCTAAGAACAGTGCACTTATTGAAAAATTAGCTAAGACGAATACGATTGAGTTTAAAACGGATCAGCCAGAACTTAATGACTATATAACAGTTACTCTTAAAAATACAAAAATATATTTGTTCAGCACACAAGGCATTGATGTTAAATCTGAAATTAATAGACTTATGAAAAAATTGAATAATTTAGATGATGTGCTCTGTAAAATCGACAAGAAATTAAAAAATAAAAACTTTATTGAAAAAGCTCCATCAGAGATTATAAAAGAGAATACAGTAAAAAGAGAAAATATTGAAAATGAAATTAAGATTATAAAAGAATTACTAGCAAAGTTACCTAATTAGCCCGTATAGTCTTTCCATCGTGAGTCTAAAAGAGCTCAAATCGCTTGAAATTATCGCTCTCACATCATCAGCAAGTTGTCTGTAGTTTGATGTCTCTTTACCAATCAACACGATATTATCCTTTTGTTCCGCAGTTTCTTTGATAGTCTTTATCTCGTGAGTCTTTCGAGCAATATCTCGAGGGTGATTTAGTGCGATAACCATGGCTCGAGCTTTAATCTTATTGGCCATAAAAATTAGCTCGTCATGTGGCACTCCATTACCAACATAAGTAACGTCCCAACCAATATTCTGAGCTACTATGATATGCATTATAGTATCTAGATTTTCAAATTCAGATGTTAATGAGCCTATTAATAATTTTGGGCCTTCATCTTTCGCTGACCTAAAAGTAACAGACAGATTAGCTAAGCAATTTCTGATACAAAGTTTTGCAAATTTTTCTTGCACAAATCGTAATGAGCCCCTAGCACACTCATCATTAATATGCGAATGCAGAGGTTTAAGAAATTCTAGCATAAAATCTGTGGTGCTAAGCATTGCCACTGCGTTTGATAATGCGGTTTCTAATCTACTAGAGTCCATCTCATTCACAGCATTAGTTGCCTCATCAAATAACTCCATGATAGTGCCTGTACTTGGTCTTTTGTATGATTTAGCGGTATTCGACTCATCACCCATCACTAGTTCGAATAAATCATCATATGAGAGATTTGCTATATCACCAATTCTTCTACCTGCGTTAATAGCTCTTTTTAATAATGTGAGTTTCTCAATGTCTGCGTCTGTATATAACCTACGATTAGTCTCTGTTCTTTCCGAAACAATAGCGCCATAACGGCGTTCCCACGCTCTTATCACATCTGAGCTTATACCCGTTCTTCGCCCAACAACTTGTATTAAATGACGAGGTTTTTTAGATAAATTATCCTTCAATTGTGGTACTTTCACCTTTTTTCACCATTTTATCCAACATAACTGTCGTCATTTTGATCGATTTTTATCATTTTGTCAACTTTTTGTTCAGTATTTTGTAGACAGAATCTATTTTTATGGATATTGATATACTTTTGTCCAATTTTAGTGTTGACAAAGTAGTTTTGTTCAACTACTGTTAAAGACAGGATATTGACGCACTGTCATATCTCCACCCCTTTATACTAAAGGCCGATTCTACCCCCTTCGGCCTTTTTTTTATTTAAACAGGTCTTTTTTATCTAAACAGATCGTTTCCACCCACTTGGTCTCCAAGATGGTGAGATGACATCTGGAGAGCTGGCTTCTCCTAATAATCTAGCAGGTCCAATTTTAACGTTAACAAACTTATGGTGAATTGCATCGATAGCATTATCAAGCTTTTGTGCTTTAGAATCTAATGTATTACCAAAAATATCATGTTGTTCATCTAATATTTTAGGATTACTAGCAGTTACTTGCACTTGATTAATACCCTTGCTATGGTCAACTTCAGAAATTATAAGTTCAGCTAATTTGTAGATGGTCGAACCGTTATTAGTATAATGAGCTAATTGGAATTTTTTAACGTACCACCCATCCCAAGTTTTAAACCCAATAATATATTTATTGCTCTCAAAATTATTAACTCTCATTCGTTTCGCAACTTTTTCACACATGTGACGAAATATTTTTTTTATCATATGCACATCTTTCAATCCAGGTATCGTAACTTTCCCATGACCAAAAGATTTAGGTTGTTTATCGTCTTTTTTTAATGAATCATAGTCGAGCCCCTGTGCCATTAACCAAATTTTTCTTCCAACATTTCCATATCTATTTCCTAATATGCTTATTGGAATTTTTTTCATGTCGCCACATTTATATACATTATGTGTATTTAAAAACTTTTGAATACCTTTAGAGACTCCACATAATTCAGTAACTAAACAGCTCTCCAAGACTTCTTTGGCCTTTTTAATATTTAATACAGTAATCCCATCTGGTTTTCTTAACTTGGCAGCAAATTTAGCCATTGATTTATTTTCGGATATTCCAATTGAACATGGTAAGCATACACTACTATAAATCCTATCTTTTATAAGACATGCTACATCTAGTGGTGAGCGATAAATTTTTTTACAGTTTGTGATGTCAATAAATGCTTCATCGACAGAAAATATTTCTACATCTGGAGAGATATTTTGCAATATTTTCATAATCTGTGTAGAAGTTTTAGCGTATTTTTTTGGGTTAGAGGGTTTACGAATAATTTGAGGACAAAGTAATCGAGCATCAGAAAATCGCATGCCTGTTTTAATACCAAATGCTCTTGCCTCATACGAACAAGTTATTATGCAAGATCCATATTTACCATTTGTTACCGCAACTGGTTTGCCTTGTAATTCAATGTTGTCTCTTTGTTCAATGGATGCGAAAAATGCATTCATATCAATATGTAAAATTATTTTTTTCCAATTCATACAAAAACATCTAAACTAATATACTCTTATTTGTCCTATCACAACGCCTTGTATTGATATTCGAGAGATATTATAGGTTTGTGGAGCAAGATCTTTATTTGCAGGCAGTAATGTTACCGCTTCCGCATTAACTTGTTTAATATATTTTAAAGTTACATCCTGGTTATCAATAAGAATAACCATTATTTTTGATGACACTGGTTTGTTTTGTTTTTCTACAATAACCCAATCACCATCGTTAATTCCTGCTTCTATCATTGAATTTCCCTGAACTTTTAAAGCAAAACATCTTTCATTAGAAAATATATAATCAAGCTCAAGAATACCCTTATCAGAAACAGCATCAATTGGACTTCCGGCAACAATTTTTCCAAAGCTTTTAATTCTCAAACCGTTCAAGACTTTCTTTTGATTAATTGTATTGCCCCTATGCCTATAAGGAAGTTTTGTAATCTTTTTTTCCTTAACCAAAGCCTCAACATAACGATGTGCAACACCTTTTGATTTGATACCTATTCCTTTGGCGATTTGACGTAGCAAAGGTGGTTCGCCAAACTTTTTATAATATTTAGCAATGAATTCATATGTTTGTTGCTGTTTTCTTGTAAGCATAAAGTTCTCTTAAAGTTCTCATTATAGACCTTTTGCTCCAAAACTACAATTATATAAATAAATTTATTAGCAAATATTCTCAAAGTGCTTATGAGACGTATTATGACGATTTATGAAGATAATCTAGATTGGAAATAATTATATTCATTCCCACTCAATGGTACCTGGAGGCTTATTAGTGATATCGTAAACAACTCTTGCAACTTTGGGTACCTCGTTAACTACTCTAGTTGATATCATGTTGAGCACATCATATGGGATAACTGAAATTTTTGCAGTCATAAAGTCCGTAGTTGTAACGGCTCGAATAGCAACGACATAATTATATTTTCTCTGATCTCCCATCACACCTACGGATTTAATTGGAAGGAAGACTGCTAATGCCTGGCTAATTTTATGATATAACCCAGCATTCTTAATTTCATCAATGAAAATATGATCGACCTCTCTCAAGATGGAAATTCTCTCTTTAGTAACCTCGCCTACTATTCGTACTGCTAATCCTGGACCTGGAAAAGGATGTCTACCGATAAGGTTATTAGGTATTGAGAGCTCTTTTCCAATTTTTCTAACTTCATCTTTAAATAATTTTCTTATTGGCTCAATAAGAAAGAAATTAAATTTTTTCGGCAATCCCCCAACGTTATGATGAGACTTAATTACGTCAGATTTCGATTTTTTCGACGATGATTCTATAACATCAGGATAGATTGTACCCTGCGCCAAAAAATGAATTTTTTTAAGTTTTTTTGATTCTTTTTCGAAAATTCTTATAAAGGTCTCGCCGATAATTTTTCTCTTTTTTTCAGGATCAGTAACGCCTTTTAAATTTCTTAGAAATTGTGTCTCAGCATTAATTACCTGTAAGTTTACTTTGAGCGATTTTTGAATATTTTCTTTAACATCACGAACTTCATTTTTCCTATGCAGTCCGGTATTAATAAACATACACTGTAGGTTCTCTCCAATTGCGCGCTTTATCAGTGCTGCAACAACAGACGAATCAACACCTCCTGATAAAGCCAAAAGCACTTTTTCATTCCCTACTTTATTTTTAATATCCGATATTATCTCTTGGATTTTGTTTTTTGTTGTCCAGCTTTTACGACAAGCACATACTTTTCTACAAAAGTTGTCTAAAATCTTTTTCCCATGACTCGTGTGAGTCACTTCTGGATGGAACTGTAATCCATAAACATTTCGCTTCTCACATTGAAAAGCTGAAATATCACTATTATCAGAACTTCCTGTTAATATAAAGTCACTAGGCAGCCTAATGACCTTATCAGAGTGACTCATCCAAACATTAAATTTTTTTGGTATGTCTTTGCCTATAAAAAGTTTAGAATTTTTTTTTCTAGTAAAACTGGATGGTCCGAACTCTTTTTTTGATGATTGTGAAATTTTGCCACCAAAGTGGTCTGCCAGTAATTGCATTCCATAACAAATACCTAAAATAGGAACATCATAATCAAATATGTATTTTGGTACTGTAAGTTTGGTGGACTTATGAACAGATTCTGGCCCTCCTGATAGAATAATACCCTTAGGGTTGATCTCTTTTAAGGAATTAAGGCTTATATTATTTTGCTTTATTATGCTGAAAACGCCTAACTCACGAATCCTTCTTGCAATGAGTTGAGTATATTGTGAACCAAAATCAATTATTAATATGCTTTCTGTTGTTTGACTCAAATTATTACCTTGGTTGATAATTTGGAGGTTCTTTCACAATATCTACATCATGAATATGACTCTCTTGCTTAGCAGAAGTACTAATTTTTATAAAAGTTGTACTGGTTTTCATTTTATTAATGTTTTTACACCCGACGTAGCCCATACTAGATTTGAGCCCACCTAATAGTTGATGGAGTATGGTCTTCATAGTTCCTTTGTATGGCACTCTCCCTTCAATTCCCTCAGGTACCAATTTTGATGCTTTTTTCTCCTCTTCTTGATTATATCTATCTTTTGAACCTTTTTGCATTGCACCAATGGAACCCATCCCTCTATAAGACTTGTACGTTCTCCCTTCAAACATCTCTACATCACCTGGTGCCTCATCAGTGCCAGCTAGCAATCCTCCCAACATAACACAATCTGCACCTGCTGCGATAGCTTTAGCAATATCTCCCGAATATCTTATTCCGCCATCTGCTATTAAGGGTGTTTTACTTTTTTTGGCAACTTTAGCAACGTTGATGATAGCTGTGAGCTGAGGAACGCCAACACCAGCTACAACACGTGTGGTACATATTGATCCTGGTCCTATGCCAACTTTTAAGGCGCTTGCACCAGCTGCTATCAAATCCTCTGCAGCCTCCTGAGTAGCTATATTACCTGCAATAATTTGTTGCTCAGGGTATTTGTCTCTCAAATATTTAAGAGCGTCGATGACTAATTTGGAATGCCCATGAGCAGTATCTATGACTATAACGTCAACACCTTGCAAAATTAATTCTTCAGCGCGATCGAGCGATTCTTTGTTCGTGCCTATTGCGCCACCGACAATTAATCGACCTTTTGAATCTTTTGATGCATTGGGAAAAGTTGTGGATTTTTGAATGTCTTTGAAAGTGATCATTCCTTTAAGCTCAAATTTTGAATTTGTGATTAATAACTTCTCAATTCTATTTTCTTTTAGTGCGGATATCACCTCGCTTTTAGTATAATCCTCACTTACTGTTATCAACTTTTCTTTAACCGTCATAATCGTCGAAATTTTTAGATTAAGATTATCAACAAACCTCAAATCACGATTGGTAACTATTCCCACAAGTTTGCCATTATTAACAACTGGTACACCAGATATACCATATTTTTTTGTTATTTTATAAATCTCGCCTACTGTCATACTTGGATCCGCAGTGATGGGATCATTTATTACACCGCTCTCGAATTTTTTTACTCTTCTAATCTGTCTAGACTGTTCATCAATAGACATGTTTTTATGTATTACACCCATTCCACCCTCACTAGCTAAGGAAATGGCCATTTCAGCCTCAGTCACTGTATCCATCGCTGCAGAGAGTATTGGTGTTTTGAGTTTAATCTTTGGTGTGAGATTAGTAACTAAATTTACTTCTGAGGGAAGTATCTCTGAATATTGAGGTACAAGGAGAACATCATCAAAGGCAATTCCTTGTTCAAGAGGATTTAGATAGCTCGACTCTTTTGAATTTTTAACGTCTACCATTCTATATTGTACACATTAAAGCTATTATGTTAAACATAATATACAGGATTTATTATGAAAATTTATACTATTAAAGAGGTAAATATCAAAATCAAAGATGCTATTGAGCAGCTTTTTGATGATGATATTCTAATTAAGGGAGAGTTACAGCCTCCTAAAAAATATTCAAATGGAAGTCAATATTGCCAATTGATGGAGAAAACTGATAGTAAGCAATATCAGATAGCTTGTGTGATTCTTGGTTGGGAGAATTTTTCAAATATCGAATTAAAAGAATATAGCGGGCAAGAAGTAATAGTTACAGGAAAAATAGATTTCTATGATGCATCGGGGAGATTACAAGTCAAAATAAATAATATCGAAATCTTTGGTGAGGGAGCTTTAAGACAAAAAATTGAACAGTTAAAGACGAGGTTAGCTAAAGAAGGAATATTTGATAATAAGAGGGCTATCACATCATACCCTGAGAATATAGGAGTAATAACATCAGAACAAGGTGCAGTAATACATGATGTTCAATCAGCGATTAATAGAAGGTTTCCTATATCAAATATCTTACTTTATCCATCTATTGTTCAAGGTGATGCAGCATCAAAAAGCTTAACTAGACAGATACAGAAAGCTAATGAAGATAAAGTTTCTAATGTTATATTAATTGTGAGAGGTGGCGGTAGTTTTTTCGACCTAATGCCGTTTAATGATGAAGCTCTTATAAGGGCGATTTATGATTCTGAAATACCTATTGTAACTGGAATAGGTCATGAACCAGATATTACTCTTGCCGACTATGCATCTGACAAATCGACACCAACGCCAACAGCTGCCGCTGAGTTTGTTACCCCAAATGTCGATGATATTATCAGTTTTATAAATGTCACTATTACTAACTTGTTTGATAGGTCTATTAGTAAGATAAAAGAATATAAAAATCAGACTGATAATAAATTATTATCAATAAAACAATTTAATCCCAAACAAATGATTAAAAATAATCATGAAGAGAGAAAACGTTTAGAAAAAATGCTACGTATTACGCTAAAAACCAAAATCGATGGAATTCACACTAAGTTAGACATTTCAAAAACACGTCTTAGTTCTAACTTTAAAAACATAAATCAAGCTGTTAGATTATTTAAGAAGTCAGTATCAGACTCAAGAAAAAGTGTTATTGAGAAAAGAAATTCTCTGCTTTCAAAGAAAAAAGCGGACATAGATAGTATGTTAAAAATAATATCTTCTTATAACCCATCACTTAATTTAAAGCGTGGATTCAGTATAATTAGGTCGACAGAGAGCAAAATCATCAAATCTTCTAAAACTTTCAAGAGAAAGACCGTTGATTCAATAGAGTTCTCAGATGGTACAATTAAAGTTAAGAATATTGAAATTGAATCAAAAAATTCTTGATATCCATCGTACATAGATGCAAAATAATTACTTACCTTATAATTATGAAAAAAGACCTATCGAAATTCCTTGACTTCAAACCATATAAACCATCCAAAGGTGAAGAGTACATGAGTCCAAAGCAAATAGAGCATTTTAAGGGGATTCTTCTAAATTGGAAAAATTTACTAATGAGAGAGGCTGAAAAAACGGTTGAGCACATGAAAAAAGACTCAACTAAATTATCTGACCCTAATGATGCTGCTACACAAGAGGAGGAATTTAGACTAGAACTCAGAACAAGAGATCGTGAAAGAAAACTAATTATGAAAATCGACCAAGCACTTCAAAGAGTTGATGATGGTCTTTATGGATTTTGTGAGGATACTGGAGAACCTATTGGTATTAAAAGGCTTGAAGCTAGACCTATAGCTACTCTATGCATAGAAGCACAGGAAAGACACGAAAAACTGGAAAAATCACAAATAGATTAATAAACAATGTCAATTATTGAATCTAATCTTAATGAAAAAAGATCATTCTCTCCGAGCAAAGATTTAAAGAAGGATGCTAACTTCACAGAAGAGGACTTTCAAAGCCTCAAAGAGCAATTTAAAAATGACAGGAATCAAACTTGGGCCAATCTTGCAAATGAAAATATTCTATGGGATGAAAATTTTAGTAATGTAATATCTGGTGAAGCTCCTTTTTATAAGTGGTTTAGTGATGGGAAGCTAAATGTCTCGAAGAATTGTATAGATCGTCATATCGGTAATAATAAATCAGCAATAATTCATATTTCAGAAGATAACGAAAAAAAAGTCTTATCATATTCAGATTTATATATTTATATCAACAAATTTGCTTATGCTCTTAAAGAGTTAGGTTTATGTACTGGCGATAGAGTGATTATATACATGCCGACTATACCAGAATCTATAGTTGCAATGTTATCCTGTGCTAGACTAGGTTTGATTCACTCAGTAGTATTTGCAGGCTTTTCGTCAAATGCACTTAGAGAACGTATTGTTGATTGTAACGCGAAAGTCATTATAACTGTTGATTCTTTCAAAAGATCTGGAAAAATTATTAACTCAAAAGATATTGTTGACGATGCAATAAAAATAGATTGTGATTTTGTGGATAATGTAATTGTTTATGAAAATCATTCTAAATTGACAAATAAAAAAGCAAAAGATGTGTTGTGGAGTGAGATATTACCTAAAGATGAAAAGTATGTTGTTCCAGTGTCAATGAATGCAGATGAATTACTATTTATTCTGTATACATCTGGGTCGACAGGAAAGCCAAAAGGAATAATGCACGCCTCAGGCGGTTATCTCCTGAATTGCATGATAACTAATAAGTGGGTTTTTGACCTTAAGGATAAAGATATTTTTTGGTGCACAGCAGACATAGGATGGATTACTGGACATAGTTATGTTGTCTATGGTCCTCTAGCATGTGGAGCAACAATCTTGATATATGATGGTGCTCCTTTATATCCTCGCTCGAGTCGCTTTTGGGAGATTATACAAGAGAACAAAGTATCAATTTTCTACACTGCGCCCACAGCCCTAAGGACACTAATGAAGATGGGAGAAAGTGAGCCCAACAATTATGATCTTAAATCACTCAGAATTCTTGGTACTGTTGGTGAACCTATTAACCCCAAGGCTTGGATGTGGTATTACGAGACAGTAGGAAAGAGCTCTTGTCCCATAGTTGACACATGGTGGCAAACAGAAACTGGAGCAAATATGATAGCTCCAATACCTAGTATTAATACACTTGTTCCTGGCACTTGCACCAGAGCTTTACCAGGTATTGATGTAGCTATTCTTGATGCAAACGGCAAAGAAATAGTAAAGTCACACCAAGGAGGTGATCTTGTGATTAAACAACCATGGCCATCTATGTTAGCTGGAATTTGGGGTGATGAGGATAGATACGTTCAAACATATTGGGCTAAATACTCATCTCGTTATTATGTAACAGGAGATACTGCAAGATACGATGATGATGGAAATGTATGGATTATGGGAAGATCCGACGACGTTGTTAATGTTTCTGGACACAGACTAGGAACTATGGAGATAGAGTCTGCTTTAGTATCGCACAAATTAGTTGCTGAAGCCGCAGTGGTGAGTTATAAGCATGAAATTAAAGGGGAGGCTATTCATGCATTTATCTCGTTAAAACAAAGTTCAGAAGGAAAGAATGAATTAGCGAACGATTTAAGAGAATGGGTAGCTCTCAAAATTGGGTCCATTGCAAAACCTGAGAGAATATCTTTTTCTGATTCTCTGCCAAAAACTAGATCAGGTAAAATTATGAGACGACTATTGAGAAATCTGGCTAGAGATGAGAACATCACTGGCGATATATCTACACTTGAAAATGAGTCAATTATAGAGCAATTAAAAGAGATAGTTTAGAGTTTGATATTTACTCTGCATCCTTCATTGTTAATTTTACTCTTCCTTGTTTATCTACCTCAAGGACTTTCACTCTTACGACATCACCTTCTGATAAGACATCACTTACACTATTTACACGATGCTGACTTATTTGAGATATGTGCACTAGGCCATCTTGATTTGGTGTAATACTGACAAAAGCACCAAAATCCATTATTTTCACTACCTTGCCTTCATATGTTTTATTGACTTGCGGTCCTTGAGTAATTTCTTCAATCATCTCCTTTGCTGCATTACCTATCTTTTCATCAGTTGCTGCTATTTTAATCACACCATCGTCATTTATATCTATAACTGCACCAGTTTGCTCAATAATTGATTTAATTGTCGCACCACCTTTACCTATTACGGCAGCTATTTTTGATTGATCCACTTTCATAGTTGTGTATCTTGGAGCATACTGAGATGTTTCTTCTCTTGGAGCGCTTATCACTTTATTCATTTCCTCTAGAATATGAAGTCTAGCATGCTTAGCTTGATCAAGAGCTTGCGACATGATTTCAGAAGTAATACCATCTACTTTAATGTCCATTTGCAATGCATTCACACCCACAGCAGTGCCTGCTACTTTGAAGTCCATATCACCAAGATGATCTTCATCTCCAAGTATGTCTGTTAGTACAACGAATTTATCCTCCTCTTTTACTAAACCCATTGCTATACCAGCTACTGGTGCTGATAAAGGCACACCAGCATCCATCATCGA
>MDSZ01036879.1_pt1 | contig 34897 bp, 38 predicted proteins | sample 811201 | NCBI WGS metagenome assembly MDSZ01 (sample SAMN05326647, study PRJNA326480) | marine metagenome | isolation source: seawater | place: Indian Ocean: North | collected 2010
AATATTTTTGTTGCTTTTCTTATCGTAATAAATATTTTTTACTTCTTTGGCAAACTTATCACCAACAAATTCGAAGTTTTTTTCAACAAAATTTCTTATGTTTATTAAATTTTCCTTAATTTTTTTAAACTCTTTGTCATCAAAGTTATTTACACCTTTATTCAAAATTCTTGGTGACATTATTGATTTTTCAACCTCTTTAGATTTGCAAAAAATACATTCAAGTAGTTTTTTTTTCTTAAGCTTTTCATATTCTGAGGAGTTAGAAAACCAACTCTCAAATTCATGATTGTTTTTGCATTTTAAATTATATTTTATCATAAATTTTTTTTATTTAGTTTCTATAGTCTGCATTTATATCAATATAGTCGTGTGTAAAATCACAAGTGTAACACTCAAATGAGTCATTTCCAAGATTAAGATTTACCTCAATACTTATTGAGTCCCATTTCATGTATTCCTTGAGTTTTTTTTCATCATATTGTTCAGAAATTTTTCCGTTTTCTGCAACTATAAATTCTCCTATTTTAATAATTATTTTTTCCTTATCTATTTTTTCACCAGACTTTCCTAATCCCATGATTATCCTTCCCCAATTAGGATCTTCTCCGGCTACAGCCGTTTTGAGTAATGGGGAGTTAGCTATAGAAAATGCAATTCTTTTTGCACTAATAAATGATTTTGCATTTATTATTTTTATCAAAATAAATTTTTTTGCACCTTCTCCGTCAACAACAATCTGCTTTGCTAAATTTAAGCATAGTTTTTTTAGTGCAATTTCAAATTTTTGAATTACAGGATCCATGATATTTCTATTTTGTCCAATTTTGATTTTTCTAGTTGAGAAAATTGTTACCATATCATTAGTGGACTGATCACTATCAACAGTAATAGCGTTGAAGGAATTTAAAGCAGCTCTTTTTAATAAATTTTTTAAAATATTTGGAGCAATATCTGCATCAGTAAATATGAATGAAAGCATTGTTGCTAGATTAGGAGCAATCATTCCTGATCCTTTTGCAATCCCAGCAATTTTTATAATTTTATTTCCTACTATAATTTCCTCATAGGCTAATTTTGGTTTCGTATCAGTTGTCATCATAGCTGAGGCGGTCTTTAACCAGATAAGTTTATTGTGGTCATCTCTAAGTTTATCAACTAAATTTTGCAAACTTTGATCTATTTTTTCTACTGGAAATCTCTCGCCTATCACACCTGTAGAAGCAAACATTAGATCTTTAATTTTAACTGTTTCTGTAATTCCCTCTTTGGATTTTGACTCTCTTATAGTCAAAATTCTTGAAAGGTTTTTTGCAATTAAATCTAAAGATTCTAAACCTTCTTTTCCGGTAAAAGTGTTTGCATTCTTTGTGTTGACAAGTAATGCTTTGATTGTTTTTTTATTTGATTTTTGGTTCCAAGTTATAGTTTCTGAAACAATGCTATTTGTTGTTGAAATTGTTGCGTAGTTTGCTCCTCCTTTAAAATAAAATAGAGTTAGATCATCTCTCCCATTATCATATAAATCAGCTGATACAGAAGAGACTTCCAGGCCGTCCAAAGGTTTAAGATCTTGAAACTCTCCCATTTTTGAGAGTTTAGATTTGTTATTCAAGAAGTTTTTTAAATTAATTGTCATAAATACTATTTAATATAAGTTATAAATACATATATAGAAGTAAAATGAATTTAATTACAAGAGCACTTAATAAAATATTTAAAAGTGGCAATCAACAAGAATTAAATAAAATTCAGCCTTTAATTGCCTCTATTAATGCTATGGAGGCTGAAATATCTAAACTTAAAGATGGTGAATTTAGATCTAAAACTGAAATACTTAAAAAAAGGCTAAAAGAAAATTCCAATCTTGATGAGTTAATCCCTGAAAGCTTTGCATTAGTAAGAGAGGCAGCTAAAAGAACATTGGGAGAGAGGCATTACGATGTCCAATTGGCAGGTGGCATAATTTTGCATAAAGGAAAAATAGCTGAAATGAAAACAGGTGAAGGAAAAACATTAGTTTCTACATTACCTGCTTATCTAAACTCTCTTACAGGAAAAGGTGTTCACATAGTAACTGTAAATGACTATTTAGCAAAAAGAGACTCTGAGTGGATGGGAAAAATATTCAATTTTTTGGGTATATCAACTGGCTGTATCTATTCAGAGTTAGAAGATAGTCAAAGAAAAAAAAATTATTTAAGCGATATAACATACGCAACCAATAATGAATTAGGTTTTGATTATTTGAGAGACAATATGAAATATGATATTTCAGAAATGGTTCAAAGAGATCATAGTTTTTGTATTGTTGATGAGGTAGACAGTATTTTAATAGATGAGTCGAGAACTCCTCTTATTATTTCAGGAAGAGTAGAGGACAAGAGTTTACTTTATATCTCCACAAATGAGTTCATAAAAAAATTACAAAAACTAGATTATGAAATCGATGAGAAAAATAAAAACGCAATTCTTACAGATGTAGGTATAGACAAAATAGAAAAGCTTGCAATTCAAAAGGGAATTCTCAAAAATAAAAATTTTTATGATCCAGAAAACTTAGATTTGGTTCATCATGTTAATCAAGCACTGAAAGCAAATTTATTGTTTAAAAAAGACACAGATTATATTCTACAAAATGGAAAAATAAAAATTATTGATGAGTTTACTGGGAGAGTTTTAGACGGCAGAAGATTTTCGGATGGTTTACATCAGGCAATAGAAGCAAAAGAGAATGTTGATATCCAAGAAGAAAATCAAACTTTAGCCTCCACTACATATCAAAATTATTTCAGATTATATGAAAAATTATCTGGTATGACTGGAACAGCGCTTACTGAAGCTGAGGAATTTTTTGATATCTACAAATTAAATGTTGTTTCAATCCCCACAAATAAAAAGATGTTAAGAAAAGATTTTAATGATCAAATTTTCAGAACGGAAAAAGAAAAGTATAATGCTATAATTAACAAAATATTAGAGTGTCGATCTTCGGGCCAACCTGTCCTAGTAGGAACTACGAGCATTGAAAAGTCTGAGAAAATTTCTAGTTTTCTGGATGAAAAAAATATTAAGCACAATGTGTTAAATGCTAAGCACCATGAGAAAGAAGCAAAAATAATTGCTGAGGCAGGAAAAATAGGTGCGATAACTATAGCAACAAACATGGCTGGGAGAGGCACCGACATAAAGCTTGGAGGAAATCAAACTTTTTTTGAAAATACAGAAAAAAAGGATAATAAAAAATTTATTAGCGATGCCGATGAAAAAAAAGTCAAGTCTCAGGGTGGGTTATGTATAATTGGAACTGAAAGACATGAAAGTAGACGAATAGATAACCAACTTAGAGGAAGGTCAGGTCGTCAAGGAGATCCGGGTACTTCTATTTTTTTTATTAGTTTAGAAGATGAATTGATGAGAATTTTCGGTGGTAATCAAATTGATGGAATGTTGAAAAAACTAGGTTTAAAGGAAAATGAGTCAATTGATCATCCATGGATAAATAAAGCAATGGAAAGAGCGCAGAAAAAAGTAGAGGCAAGAAATTTTGACATAAGAAAAACACTGATTAAATTTGATGATGTTATGAATGATCAGAGACAAGTTATATTTAATCAAAGATTAAAAATACTCAAAAATGAGAATATTTCAGGGATTTTAAATGATTTTTTTGAAGAAATAATCTTGAAGATTAAAAATATAAAAGAAATCTATAATAAATCTAAAGACCAAAAAGTTTTTATAACTTCCGTAAAAAATTTGTCAGGTAATATTTTAAATGATGAGGAATTATTAAAATTAGGTTCGGGTAAAGATAAAGATTTTTATGACAGTTTTAAAGAAATTTATGAAAAAAAACGCGAAGAAAGAGTGAGTCTTATTGGAGAAAAACAAAATATTGACTTGGAAAAAAGGATATTTTTACAAGTAATTGATTATTCTTGGAGGTCTCATTTGCAATATCTCGAACAACTTAGACAGGTAATTGGTTTGAGAAGTTATGGTCAAAAAGATCCTTTATCTGAATTTAAAAAAGAAGCATTCACACTTTTTGAAAATCTTCTAGAAAAAATAAAGATAGATATTATTAAATTTTTATTAAATCTTAATGTCGTTATTTCTGATGAAAAAAAGGATTTAAAAGGAAAACCAGCCAAAATAAATAATGAAATTAAAAAAATAGGCCGTAATGAAAAATGTCCTTGCGGATCAGGTAAAAAATATAAACATTGTTGTGGATCAATTTGAGGGAAAAATGATAAAGATTTAACTTATGGCATTAAACAAAGATGAAAATAATTTGTTAGACACTCTTATAGCAGATCAAAAAAAAATTGATAGGAGATTGTATTCTGCTGGGCCTTATTGGGATTATAAGGGAAAAAAAATATGTTATTGGCTAAAAAAAAAAGGAATGGAAGATTTTAGAGGACTTCATTCGGGAGTAGGAACCAGCTTTACTGACAATTTGGCTGTAGATGTCAAAAATGAAATGGGTTTCAGAGGCAGGTTAATTAGTAAGATTTTTGAATTACCGATCTTAAAAGTATTTCGAAATGAGCAAGTAAATCTAAATTTAAACACTACAAATGCTTTAATAAAGTATAAAAGAATTTTTTATGAACAAAACAATAAAGTTTCTAATCTTTTAGCAAAATACAAAATTGAAGACACAATAAGATTTGGCTGTGTTGCAAAATTTTCAAAAGGCAACAAAGAATATTCAATGACCTATTTAGACATGTGTGAGAGGATAGATAATATAAATAAATTTATAAATTTCTCTAATATTAAAAATTATTTAGAAATTGGTGGAGGTTTTGGCGCAAATATTCATTTACTCATTCAGAATTTTAAAAATATAAAAAAATTTGCCTATGTTGATATTGTTCCAAATTTATTTGTAGGAACAGAATATCTTAGAAGTTTATTTGGGAATTCAGTAAAAGATTACCTTTTGTATAGGGACAAAGAAAAAATTGAGTTTGAAAATAATCAAAATCTTGAAATAATTTGTATTCCACCTTGGAAGTTGCAAAATTTTAATTCAAAAATTGATAGTTTTCATAATGCTGCTTCATTTCAAGAAATGACGATTGATCAAGTCAAAAATTATTATTTTTTATTAAAAAAATTGTTTAATAAAACTTCTATTAGTTTAATAATTTATAAAGGTTGGAGTAAGAATAATACATTAAACCCAAATCAAATTAATGAAATTTTTGACAATGAACTAAAGGTTCAAGAATTCGAAAATCTTGGAAAAAGAGACAGTCAACTCATTTATCTAATTTCTGAATTATAACATCCATTAAAAGAAAACCGCTTAAAACTTAATCAAGAATAGTTTGACTTTAATCATTTATAATAGTCAAATAGTATATATGAAGATACTATGTGTTTTATATGATGACCCTAAGGGAGGAATGCCTAAAAATTATCCTCTATCAAATTTGCCAAAACTAGAGAATTATCCTGACGGAATGTCTCTACCTTCACCAAAAGGTGTAGATTTTAAACCTGGAGAGTTATTGGGGTGTGTCTCAGGTGAATTGGGATTAAGAAAATTTTTGGAGTCTAAAGGACATACCTTAGTAGTAACATCAGATAAAGATGCCAAAGGTTGTAAGGCTGATAAAGAATTAGTAGACGCAGACATTGTTATTTCTCAACCTTTTTGGCCTTATTATCTTACTCGTGAAAAAATTGAGTCTGCAAAAAAATTAAAAATGGCAATCACCGCTGGCATTGGTTCAGACCATGTTGATTTGCAGGCTGCAATGGATAACAAAATTGATGTTGTAGAGGTTACTTACTGTAACTCCAGATCAGTAGCAGAACACATTGTAATGATGATACTTTCATTAGTTAGAGATTATCACAACCAATACAAAATAGTGAACGACGGAGGATGGAATATTGCAGATGCAGTACAAAGGTCCTATGATGTTGAAGGAATGCATATAGGTACAGTTGCAGCTGGACGAATTGGCTTAGATGCACTGAGAAAAATGAAACCATTTGATGTTCATCTCCACTACTTTGATAGACATAAATTGCCAGACACAGTTGAAAAAGAACTTAATTTGACATTCCATGACTCTGTAGAGTCTCTAGTGAAAGTTTGCGATGTTGTGACAATTAATTGCCCTCTTCACCCTGAAACAGAAAACTTGTTTGATGAAAAATTAATTAATAAAATGAAAAAAGGAGCTTACATAGTCAACACGGCGAGAGGAAAAATTTGTAATAGAGAGGCAATCGCCAAAGCTCTTAAGTCAGGTCAACTAAGTGGTTATGCAGGAGATGTTTGGTTTCCTCAACCTGCTCCAAACGATCATGTTTGGAGATCAATGCCTAATCATGGTATGACTCCTCACACATCTGGAACTTCTTTATCCGCTCAGGCTAGATATGCTGCAGGTGTCAAAGAAATACTAGAGTGTTTCTTTGATAAAAAATCTATTAGAGATCAGTATTTAATTGTAAAAGATGGTCAACTAGCTGGAATGGGCGCTCACTCTTATAGTAAAGGTAGTGCTACCGGTGGATCTGAAGAGGCTGCTAAATATAAAAAGAAATAAAAAAATAAAATCATAATACAATGTTTTGATGATTGTATTTAATTAAAATAATCCTTCGATCTTTCCATTTTTGTTTAATTTAATATTGTAAGCCGCTGGTAATCTTGGAAGTCCAGGCATTGTCATAATTGATCCGCAAACAATGACTACAAATTCTGCGCCACTCGACAATCTTACTTCTTTTATTAATAACAGATGATCTGAGGGAGCTCCTTTAAGTTTAGGATCTGATGAAAAACTATATTGAGTTTTTGCAATACAAACTGGAAAATTTCCAAAACCTGCGTCTTCAATCTTTTTAATTTGGTCTTTGATTTTCTCATTTATCTCTACGCCTTTAGCTCTATAAATTTCTTTTGCTATTTTCTCAATTTTATGAATTAGAGGTGTCTTATTAGAATATAAAAACTTAAAGTTATTTTTGGTATGTTTTTTACATTGTTCTACTACATTTTTAGCAAGATCTATTGCTCCTTTGCTCCCATCAGACCAATGAGTACATAAACTTACTTTCACTCCATTTTCTTGACACTTTTCTTTTAAAGTTTTAATTTCTTTATTAGTATCTGAACTAAAATGATTAATTGCAACTATTACATTTAAGCCAAATTTTTTTATATTTTCTATGTGTCTCTCTAAATTAGGTAAACCCTTTTTGAGTGCTTCGATATTTTCTTTTTTAAGATCCTCTTTTTCAACTCCGCCATGCATTTTTAATGCCCTTATTGTAGCTACTAGAACCACACAACTTGGTTTAATTTTAGCTTTTCTACATTTTATATTGAAAAATTTTTCTGCACCTAAGTCAGCACCAAAACCTGCTTCGGTCACTACATAATCAGATAATTTTAAAGCCGTCTTTGTCGCTAAAATTGAGTTACAACCGTGTGCAATATTTGCAAAAGGTCCGCCATGAATTATAGCTAGATTATTTTCAAGCGTTTGAACAATATTGGGCCTAACTGCTTCTTTAAGTAGTACAGTCATTGGGCCTTGAGCTTTTAAGTCTTTAGCATAAATCGGTTTTTTATCTTTAGTATATGCAATTGTAATGTTTCCAATTTTTTTCTCCAACTCTTTAATGTTATTAGATAAGCAAAAAATTGCCATTACTTCTGATGCTACAGTGATTTCGAAACTATCTTTTCTAGGAGAATTTGATTTTAACTTTTCAAGATTTATTTCAATTTGTCTTAGGGATCTGTCATTTAGATCTACCACTCTTTTCCAAGTTATATTGGATGGATCAATATTTAGTTTATTTCCCCAATAAATATGATTGTCAATTAATGCGGATAATAAATTGTGAGCTGATGTGATTGCATGAAAATCCCCTGTAAAATGTAAATTAATTTGTTCCATCGGAATGACCTGGGCATATCCACCCCCAGCTGCTCCTCCTTTCATACCAAATGAGGGGCCCAAACTAGGTTCCCTTAGACATACTATTGAATGTTTTCCTATTCTATTCAAAGCGTCGCTTAAACCAACGGATGTGGTAGTTTTACCTTCTCCAGCAGGTGTAGGAGTTATGGCAGTTACCAATATTAATTTACTTTTTTTTTCTTTTACTTTTTCAATATACTGTAAATTAAGTTTTGCAATATGGCGTCCCATTGGACTAAAAGCAAAAGGACTATTAGGAACTTTTGATTTTTTTAATACTTCATGGATTGGTTTTATTTTTGAACTTCTTGCGATCTCTATGTCTGATTTAAATTTGGTCATTTAATCATTGCTAAAATTTCTACCAACTAAAATATTTATCTCTAAATTTTTAGAGAACTTTAAATAACTAAATTTAAAATATACATAAATTAAACTAAATTACATCTAAATTTTTTTAAAAGCATTTAGTGCTTTAATCCTTGCTTTCTCATGAATTACTATAGGTAAAGGGTAGTCTTTCCCAACTTTAAAATTTTTATCATCAGTAATCTCCCAAGGTTTATGAATAAATTTTTTTGAAACATTTTTTAATTCTGGTACCCATTTTTTGACATAATGCCCTTCCTTATCAAATTTTTCACCTTGTAATATTGGGTTAAAAATTCTGAAATAGGGAGCAGCATCCGCCCCACATCCGGCAACCCACTGCCAACCTGAAATGTTATTTGCTTCACTGTAATCTAATAAACATTGACGGAAATACTTTTCTCCTTCCTTCCAATCAATTAATAAATGTTTAACTAAAAATGAACCTACTATCATTCTCACTCTATTATGCATCCATCCTGTTGTGTAAAGCTCTCGCATGCCTGCATCAACTATTGGGTACCCGGTTAAGCCTTTCTTCCATGATGATAAAAACTTATGATTTTTTTCCCAAGGAAATTTATCAAATTTTTTAGAATAATTGTTTTTTAACATATGAGGAAAGAAGTTTATTAAATTATGATTAAATTCCCTCCACCCAATTTCGGCCAAAAATTTTTCGGTTCCTCTTTTTTTTTGCTTTATGCACTCGTTCCAAATTGTTTCTACATGTATTTGACCATGTTTTATAAATGGAGACAGTTTAGATGTTCCTAAAATATGGGGATAATTTCTATTATCTCCGTAATTATAAATTCTTTCTTTAATAAATGTATTTAACTCTTTCAAAGCATGTTTTTCACTAGGCGACCAATAATCATCAAATTTTTTATGCCATTTGTTTCTTGGTAAAATACTATCCTCTGAAATTAAATTTTTAAAAAAACTGATTTTTTTTTTGGTTTTTTTGATAGTTTTTTCTGAAGAGGGAATTTTATCTAAAAATAATTTTTCCGCACTTCTCCAGAAAGGAGTGAAAACTTTGAATGGCATTCCATCCAATTTTTTTACTTCTCCTATCTCATTAAGGATATTGCCCTTGCAAATTTTAAATTTGATCCCTTTATTTGTAAAGATTTTAGAAAGATATTGATCAAGCTTTAGATAGTCAGGTTCGTATATTCGATTCCAATAAATAGAGAAATTATTTTTTGCTGCTAACTTTTCAAAAAATATTTGGTATGAATTAATATTCAAAATCTCCAGATTAATGTTGTATCTGGCTAAATCATTTTTAAAAGAATTTAACGATTTGGCAAGCCACCATTTTTGGGCTTCTTGTCTTTCAAATTTACTTTTTTTGAAAAGATAAAATACAAGAACCTCATCATGATTTTTTGTTGCTTCAATTAAGGCTAAATTTTTCTTTAATCTAAAATCCTCTTTAAGCCAAAAAAGTCCAATATTTTTACTCATTTTATTTAATTTTATTTTTCTAAAATATATTTTAATTTTAAATATTTTTAGAATAACAGGTGGTGGCCTTGGTTTGAATCGCACAAACGACACATACCTTTTCAGGGTACTGCTCTACTACTGAGCTACAAGGCCCTAGAATCTAAAAGTAATCCTTCCTTTAGTTAAATCATATGGTGTCATCTCAACCATAACATTATCTCCTGCAAGAACTCTTATTCTATTCTTTCTTAACTTTCCAGCAGTATGAGCTAAGATTTCATGATTATTTTCTAGTTTGACTCTGAACATGGCATTAGGGAGCAACTCCGTAACCTTTCCTTTAAATTCTAATGTTTCTTGTTTAGCCAATTTTATTTACCATTTAATCTTAGTTTTATAGAGTTAGCATGACCGTCCAAATTCTCATATTTAGCTAAATTTATAACCGAAGCACCCAATCTTTCAATACCTGTTTTTGATATTTTTATTAGAGAGTACCGCTTAATAAAATCGTATACTGAAAGACCAGATGCGAATTTCGCAGAACCTGATGTAGGCAAAACATGATTGGGGCCAGCCAGATAGTCTCCTATTGCTTCAGCCGAATATTTACCAAGGAATATAGATCCTGCATTCTTAATACCCTTAAGTATTTTATTTGGTCTTTTAATATTGATCTCTAAATGCTCCGGTGCAATCTCATTTAAGGCTTCTAGTAATTTCTTTTTATTTTTAATAAAAATTAAATAACCAAATTTTTTAAGACTTTTTTCGATTATTTTTTTTTTTGGTAATAGATTAATTTGGTTTTTTAAATTTTTTTTTACATTATTTATTAAATTTAAATTATCACTTAGCAAAATAGATTGGGCCATTATATCATGTTCTGCCTGGGCGATTAAGTCAGCTGCAACCCAACTAGGATTCGCATTTTTATCAGCAACTATAGTAACCTCTGAGGGACCAGCTATCATATCTATGCCAGTATCTCCAAACACTTCTTTTTTCGCCAAGGCTACAAAAGCATTTCCAGGACCTACGATCTTATTAACTTTTTGAATATTTTTCGTTCCATATGCGAGTGCTGCAATAGCTTGAGCCCCTCCAAATTTATAAATCTCTTTTACTTTACATTTACTTGCCGCATATATCACACCAGGATTTATTTTCTTCTTATCCAAAGCAGGTGTTGTCATATAAATTTCTTTTACTCCGGCGATTATCGCTGGTATACAATTCATTAATACAGTGCTCGGATAACTAGCAGTGCCTCCTGGAACATATACCCCAACTCTATCTATTGGTACACTTCTATATGAAATTGAATTTTTAAATTTATCACTGTATTTAAAGTTTTTTAATTTTTGATTTTTGTGAAATTTAAAAATTCTTGAAAAAGCCAAATCTATAGATTTTTTAGTATTATAATCAAGTCTTCTGATCACTTCCTTTATTTCTTTTTTTGAAAACTTAAAGTTAACAGTAGAAGATTTTTTAATATTTGAAAATTTTTTTTCATACAATATCAAAGCCCTGTCTTTATTTTTTTTTACATTTTTAATAATTTTAAATACTTTTTTATCAAGATTTTTTTGAGAAAATTTTCTTTTACCAAGAATATGTTTTAATTCTTTTAAAAAACTTGATTTATTTCCATTTAAATAATTTATCATAAGTTAAAATGTTTGGGTTTCGCTTTAGAGTCCCAAGGGATTCCTTGATCATCTAAGGTGACTTCAATTACCTCAGCATTTATTTTTAATATCGCGTCCCCTGAAAAAATTATTTTCATTTCATACGTTTTATCAATCATTTTACGAGTTTCAATAGCTAAAAAATCTAAAAATCTATTCTTGTTGTTTTGATTGATATTTTTTGAGAAAACATTAATTACATTTTCGAATTTTAAAATACTCATAATTCTTTTGTTTTTTCTAAATACACCCTTTTCTACATCTTCCCACATAAACCTATTTAATTGTATCAAAAACATTCTATTTTTTTGAAGATTTGCAATGTTATTTGTTGACACAATTGAGTCTTGTAAGTGGGCAGATATAACTTTTAAATCTTCCTCTGTTTTTGCAATTAATTTGAGATTATTAGAGGTCATCTATTAGTTCTTTTAATATTTGCATTGCAATTCTTTAATTTTTTTTCCAAATTTTGGTAACCACGATCTAAATGATAAATTCTATTTATAATTGTTCTATTATCAGCAATTAGCCCAGCTATGACTAAACATACTGAAGCACGTAAATCTGTCGCCATTACTTCCGCACCAGATAAATTTGTCGGTCCAAAAATTTCAGCAATATTTTTTTTTATTTTAATTTTTGCTCCCATTCTCTTAAGCTCAGGCACATGCATAAACCTATTCTCAAATATGCTTTCTTTGATCTTAGATACCCCTCTCGCTTTAGACATTAAAACCATTATTTGAGCTTGTAAATCAGTTGGGAATCCTGGATAGGGTTTGGTTACTAAATTTATCCTATTAAGTTTTGCTGACTTGTAGATGACAATCTTTTTTTTTGAAACACTAATTTTGACTCCCATTTTTTTTAAAATTTTGATTTCAGTTTTGACAAAACTACTATTAATGTTATTGAATATAATTTTTTCACCAGTTGCAGCTGCCGCTATCATATAAGTTCCAAGTTCAATTCTATCGAATATTACATTATGAGACACAGTATAGATTTTGTTTGTACCAGAAATTTTAATTGTTCTACCAGAAATCTGAATTTCACATCCCATTTTTTTTAAAAACGAAATTAAATCTATTATCTCAGGTTCTATCGCACAATTTTTTAGCACGCTCTTACCATCTGCTTGAACTGCAGCTAATATTGCGTTTTCAGTTGCTCCAACTGAAATACTCGGAAAAACAATCATAGCACCCTTTAAGCCATTTTTTGTTGATGCATGAATATAACCATTTCTAATTCTAATGTTTGCTCCTAATTTCTTTAATGCAAATAGATGAAGATCTACTGGACGGGACCCTATAGCACACCCACCAGGTAAAGAAATTTTTGCTTTTTTATATTTTGATAATAGAGGTCCTAAAACAAGAACTCCAGCCCTCATAGTTTTAACTAGTTTATAGGGAGCGACAGTATTTAAAAAAAAATTTTTATTTTCAATTTTAATTGTATTTTTTTTTTTATTTAATTTTGTTTCAAGTCCAATAAAATTTAAAAGTTCAATCATTGTGAATACATCTTTAACTAAAGGTATGTTCTTAATAATTGTTTTTTTTCCTAATATTGATGCAGCTAGAATTGGCAAAGTAGCATTCTTTGAGCCCGAAATAGATATTTTTCCTGATAAATTTCGTTTACCTTTTAATAATAATCTTTGCATTAAAGATTTGATTAAACTTTTGGAAGTGTAACCCCTTTTTGATTCATGTATTTACCTTTTCTATTAGCATAAGTGATATTTGGTTTCTCATTTCCCTTGATAAAAACAAACTGAGCAACTCCCTCGTTGGCGTATATTTTTGCTGGTAAAGGCGTAGTGTTTGAAAACTCCAAAGTCACATGTCCTTGCCAACCTGGTTCCAAAGGGGTAACATTAACTATTATTCCACATCTTGCATAAGTAGATTTTCCAAGACAAATTACGAGGACATTATCTGGAATTTTAAAATACTCTACTGTTCTAGCAAGAGCGAAGGAATTCGGAGGAATAATACATTCTTTTCCTTTTTTGGTTACAAAACTCTCTTTTTTAAATATTTTAGGATCAACAACTCCTGAATTTACATTGGTAAAGATTTTAAATTCATTTGAAACCCTAGCATCATAACCATAAGATGATAGGCCAAAAGATATCTTTCCCTTTCTTTTTTGGTTAGCAACGAATGGCTTGATCATTTTTTTAGTTAAAGCCATCTTTTTAATCCACTTATCTGAAAGAACGGTCATCTTTTTTAATTTTATTTTTTAGTTTTTTTCTTTTATTTAAATTTTTCTTTAATGCAATTTCACGATTTTTTGATCTAAAATCTTTCTTAACAAAAGATTTCATATTTTTCTAACTTTTGTCAGGATTAGTTAAGTCTTCAAGGGTTATGGGTTTATCAATATCATGCATTTTATTTTTTTCTGAAGAAGTAGAGCTATTATTAGATTTTCTAGCTCTCCTTTGCTCAATCCTCGCTTTCCTTTTGGCTTCTTTCTTCATCGCTTTCTCGCCACGAGTCGATTTATAATCATAATGTATACCCATAAAAACTCCTGCATTATAAATGTTTTACTTCCTCGCTTGAAATTATGCAAGTCTCTTATTTTTTGAGTTTTTTTATAAAAATAAAAAATATCGATAAAACAATTGCTACTATTACATCCTCAAGTGGTGACGCCTGTGGAAAACCATAATTCCATAAAATTACTAGAAATAACCATAAAAACCAATCGATTTTTTCTCTAATATTTTTAAATTTCACAACCTTGCTCATTACACTTTTTGCCAATAGAAATTTTTTTAAACAAATCAATAGACTTCAATGAGCTAAACATAAAAGTCTTATAAATATTCAAATAACCATTTAAACTATTAGAAAGTTTTTCTCCACTTTCTTTTAAACCAAGTCTTGCAAAATTTCTTAACATTATAGAGTTACCATTAGGTAGTGTGTGATCGCTAATATCAACAGGTTCAATAAATAGATCATTGGATTCAACAGAGTTCTTTTGAAATATATCTTTATTACCTATGTAAAAATATTCTACAACTTTATCGCACAAATTCTTTGCCTCAATTTTATATTTTATGTTTAGTGTATTTTCAAAAAGGTCTATTAAAGCGTTTATTAATAAAGCATAATCTTCTAAAAAAACTATTTTTTTATCATTTGAATGATATGGGCTTGAAAAAGTAAATTTTTCTTTTATTTTTTCATAAAAATTTTCTGCTTTTTTTAAATAATCTTTTTCTGGTAATATTTGATGTGCATTTATTAAAGCACTAATCCACAAACAATTTAAATCAAGTTGAACTTTTTTATCAAAGAAAGGTTTGTTTCTTTTTTTTCTTATTTTAAGAAGCTCCTCTAAACAATCTTGTGAAGGGGATTTTATTTCCCTTAAAATAATTTTACCTTCCCAGTTGCCTTCTGCTTTAATATCAAAATATTTTTCAATATCTTTGATATTTTTCAATTCCTCATATTTAAATATGTAGTACTTTCCCTCAATACCGTCGCTATCAGCATCATATGCAGATCCTAAAAGATCATCATTTTTAACTAGAAAGTTGTTGTTAATAAAATCTATGGTTTGGCAAATCTTTTTTTTTAAATATTCGTCCTGAAATGATTTACAATAATTAGAGAGAAGGGAAACAAACTGAGCATTATCATATAGCATTTTTTCGAAGTGAGGGATTAGCCATTTGTCATCTACTGTATACCTTGAAATTCCACCTTCTACTTGATCATAAATTCCCTGGGAGCAAATTTTTTTTAAAAATAAATGTATTGGTTTTATATATTTTTCCTTTTTTGTAGTATTAAAAAAATATAGCAATGTATCAAATATATAAAATGTTGGAAATTTAGGAGCACCTACGAATCCACCGTTCTGAGAGTCCAAATTTTTTAATATACTGTCAGCTATTATTTCTAGATCTTGGTTAAGTACTGCATTTTTTTTTAATTCCAAACTTTTAACAATTAATTCTTTCTGATCTAAAATTTTTTCTCTTTGCTCTTGGTAAACGCTATGAATTTTTTTTAAAACACTTTTAAAGGATGGTAATCCATTACTATCCTCTTTTGGAAAATAAGTTCCAGCCATAAAGGGAACTCCATTTTCATCAAGAAACATTGTTAAAGGCCAACCACCGCCTGATTGATTAAAAATTTGGTAAGAATTTTGATAAACAAAATCAATATCTGGTCTTTCCTCTCTATCAACTTTAATATTAATAAAATATTCATTCATTACTTTTGCGGTTTCTTCATCCTCAAAACTTTCGTGTGCCATTACATGACACCAGTGACAACTTGAGTAACCTATGCTTAATAAAATTGGCATTTTCTTTTTTTTTGCTATTTCAAAAGCTTCCTTGGACCATATTTGCCAGTTCACTGGATTATTTTTATGTTGTTGTAAATAAGGACTTGGATCAAAAGCTAAATTGTTTTTATTAATCTTTAACATTGAAGAATTTTTTTCTTATAAAATAGGATATTGCTATTAAACATACAAATAATATTAAAGGCAGATAAATTTCTTTACTAAGAAGAAGACTTAAAAAAGAAAAGTTTTCAGATGTTTCAATAAAATTATTTATCCCTGCTCCGATAGTATTCCATATAAAAAAGCTTGGAATAAATCCAAATAGACTTGCAAAAAAATAATTACTAATTTTGATATTGAAAATCACTGGTAATATATTTTGTAATCCAAAAGGTATACCAAGGCCACCTGAAAACCTAAAAATAAAAAAGATAGTAAATTCGTTTTTTTTAAATAGCATCATATATTTAAGAAATTTTTTGTGCAAAATATTTTTAACTAAATCTTTAAAGAAAAAATTTGCTATTAAATATAAAAAAAGTGATCCTAGAGAAATTGAAAGAACAGTTAAAATTGTACCAACCCATTTTCCAAAAAAAATTCCTGAAATGATTAAAATAGGCGATGCAAATCCCAACAATAAAATCCAAAAGACTGAAAACCAAAAAAATAATATTAAATTTAAATATAAGTTTTTACCAATAAAGCTACTAATATAATATTGTAGTTCTTTATAGTAGGAAAAATCTCCAAGTCGATCGATTTGAATTTTTGAAAATAAAATATACAAAAATATAATCAAAATTGACAAATAAGAAAATCCAAGAAAGATTTTTAATTTATTACTCATAATTTACCTGTACAACAGAGAACATTTAAAATATATAACTAAAAATATTTTATGAAAAGAACATATCAACCAAGTAATTTAGTAAGAAAAAGAAGGCATGGCTTTAGATCTAGAATGTCAACTAAAGGTGGAAGAAAGTTAATAGCTAGAAGACGGGCTAAGGGAAGAAAAACTATCTCAACATAGTCTTTATGGTAAAGCTTGAAAGTCTAAAAAAAAGCAACCACTTTAAAATGGGACTTAAAGGGAAAAAATTACATTCTCCATTTTTTACAATTTACGCTTCAAAAAATTTTATCAAACCAAAACCAGATATTTTATTGATAAGCTTTATTATTAAAAAGAAAATTGGTAATGCTGTCAAAAGAAATAAAATTAGAAGAAAATTAAAAGCTGTTGTAAACAAAATTTTAAAAATAAAGGGTGCAATTAATAGAGATTATACTTATATAGTCTTCGGAAAAGTAGGAAGTTATACTGAAAAAAGTGAAAAAATTTTTGAAGTAATGAAAAATAGTTTTAGCAAAATGAATTAAATGAAAAATATATTAATAGCCATAATTATCTTTATTATAAAAATTTACCAGTTTTTTATTTCGCCTTTACTAGGTAACAAATGTAGATATTTACCAAGTTGTTCAGAATATTTTATAGATTCTCTCAAATTATATGGAATTTTTAAAGGTTCAATTTTAGGGTTTAAAAGAGTTTTTAGTTGCCACCCTTTTAAATCTCTAGGTGGTGGATCGGGTTTAGATTTTGTCCCGGAAAAAAAGGGGAAAAAAAATGGATAACAAAAATGTATTTGTTGCTATCGCATTGTCGATGTCTGTTTTACTTTTTTGGGGGGCATTTTTTGAAACCCCAAAGCAGCAACAACAAAACCAAATTGATAAACCGGTAAAGTCGCAAGAAAATGTTAGTTCGACTGGAATTACTCCGAATGTTAATCAAGAAATTATTATAAACAAAGTTTCAAGAAAAGATGCTATTGCTCAAGTTAATAGGATTAACATTGAAAATGAAAATGTTATAGGATCATTATCATTAAAAGGCGCAATATTTGATGATCTTTCTTTTAAAAAATATAAACAAAAATTAGACTCGGACCAAAAGGTGGTCTTCTTAAATCCAAAAGAGACTTTAGATGGTTTTTTTATTGAAACCGGTTGGACAAGTATAGGAAATAAAATAAAAGTTCCCTCTTTAGAGTCAGAATGGAAAGTAAATGGAAACAGAGTTCTAACAAATAATAACCCTGTAATTCTAGAGTGGAATAATAATTCAGGTCTCATTTTTTCAAAAAAAATTGAATTAGATGATAAATATCTTTTTAAAATTAAACAAAGTGTAAAAAATACAACAAATAAAAATATTGAACTTTACCCTTATTCACAGATAACAAGAAATAAAAAACCAGATGATGTAATGGGCTTCTACATCTTGCACGAGGGATTCATTGGTGTATTTGATGGTGAGCTAAAAGAAGATGGGTATGATGATGTTGAAGAAAGAAAAATTTCCAGAGAAGCTAATAATGGTTGGCTGGGTATAACTGACAAATATTGGACAGCTGCTTTAGTGCCGCCACCCGAAAACAACTTTAAGTCTACATTTCTTTATAAGGATGTTTATAAAGCTAATTATATTTTAAACACTCCAGTTCAAATAAAAGCTTCTTCTACCTCTAGTAGTGATGTTAAATTATTTGTAGCTGCTAAAGAAGTAGAGTCCGTTGATGGCTATGCTGAAAGCGAGAATATTGAAAAATTTGATTTAATAATTGATTGGGGTTGGTTTTATTTTTTTACTAAACCACTTTTCTTTGTAATTGATTATTTATTTAAGTTATCTGGAAATTTTGGAATAGCTATTGTTTTGATAACTCTTGCCATAAGAATAATTTTTTTCCCTCTCGCAAATTACTCTTTTAGATCAATGGCAAAAATGAAGGCTTTGCAACCCGAAATGCTAAGACTCAAAGAATTGCATAAGGAAGATAAGGTTAAATTGCAGCAAGAAATGATGGCCCTATATAGAAAAGAAAAGGTTAACCCTGCCTCAGGATGTTTGCCGATATTAATACAAATTCCTTTTTTCTTTGCCATCTATAAGATGCTTTTCATTTCTTTAGAGATGCGACATCAGCCATTTTTTGGATGGATCAAAGATCTTTCTGATAAAGATCCTACTTCTATTTTTAATCTTTTTGGATTAATTCCCTGGGACCCTCCAGGATTTTTAATAATAGGAATTTGGCCAATATTAATGGGCTTAACTATGTACGCTCAACAAAAATTAAATCCTGCTCCAACGGATCCAATTCAAGCAAAAATCTTTGCTTTTTTTCCACTCTTTTTAACTATTATTTTAGCACCATTCCCATCAGGCTTAGTTGTTTATTGGACAGTAAACAATATACTTACTATTGCGCAACAATGGGTTATTATGAAAAAAACTAAAATAAAAACAAACTAGTGTCTGAAAACAAAAATTTAAAAACCATTAAAGGATTTTGGCCCCAACAAGCTCAATACATTAATAATGTTCCAAAATATTTAGAAAAATATAAAAATGATCTTATAGTTATAAAATATGGTGGAAATGTTTTAATTGATAGGAAAATCTTTAATAACTTCATAGAAGACTTAATAATATTAAATAAATTGGGACTTTCTGTAATAGTTGTTCATGGTGGAGGACCAAGAATTGAAAGAGAATTGAAAAAAGAGAATATTAATACAGAATTTATTAATGGTTTAAGAGTAACTGACAAAAAAGTTATTTCTATTGTTGAGAGAGTATTAATAGATTTTAATAAAGATATTGTTAATTCTCTTAATAAAAATGGATCAAAAGCTATTTCCATTAATCCTAAATTAAATAATATAATTAATGTTGTTCCAGATAAAAAAGAGCTTGGATTCGTTGGAATTCCAAAAAAAATAAATACAAATATTATTAAAGAAATTATTGGCAATAAACAAATACCTGTGGTGGCACCTCTCGGGATAGATGATAAAAATAACACTTACAATATCAACGGGGACACTGCAGCAAGTGCAATCGCAAAAGAGCTCAAAGCAAGAAGGCTGTTGTTGATGACAAATGTTGAAGGGGTTTATGATGACAGAAAAAATTTAATATCTGAAATTAAACCTTTTGATATTGGAAATCTAGTAAAATTAAAAATAGTTCAGGGTGGAATGATTCCAAAAATAGAAAATTGTATTGACGCAGTTGAAAATGGAGTTAGAGGTGTTGTTATACTAGATGGAAGAAAACAACACTCAATACTTGAAGAAATATTTTCTGATAAAGGTTCTGGAACTTTGATAAGAAAATGAAAGAGCTTAAAAATATAAAGTATTGGTTATTTGATCTCGATAATACCTTATATTCTGGAGCATCTAAAGTTTTTGATCAAGTCGATAAAAAAATGACAGAATTTATATCAACAAAACTAAAAATTGAAAAAGAAGAAGCCAGGAAAATACAGAAAAATTACTTTATTGAATATAACACAACATTAAATGGGATGATAAAAAATCATAAGATTGACGCTAATGAATTTTTGGAATTCGTTCACGATATTGATTTGAGCTTTCTAAAAGAAGATAAAAAACTAGACATTGAAATGAAGAAAATAAGAGGAAAAAAAATTATTTTTACTAATGGTTCTAGAGCTCATGCAAATAACGTAACTAAAAAACTTGGTATTCAAAGGCATTTTGATGATATATTTGATATAGCTAATGCTGATTTTATTCCCAAACCTTCGCTAGTTACTTATAAAAAACTTATAGAAAAATACAAAATTGAGCCACAATATTGTATATTTATTGAAGATATAGCTCGAAATTTGAAACCCGCTTACGAATTGGGTATGAAAACAGTATGGATTATAAATGATGAGCCTTGGGCTGCTGAATTTTCAGACTCAGAATTTATTAATTATAAAACGGATGAGCTATCAAAATTTTTAAAGGAGATAAATGAAAATAAATGATCTTGAAAAATTAATTAATGTAGCTTTTGAAAATAAGCAAAATATTTCTGAGTTATCAGATAAAAATATAGTCAGCGCGATTAATGAAACAATTGAATTAACTGATAAAGGTGAGATTAGAGTAGCAGAGAAAAAAGATGGTAAATGGATAGTAAATCAATGGGTGAAAAAAGCTATCCTGCTGAGTTTTAAAACAAATAAAATGAAAATTTCTAAAGGTCCTTATACTACTTGGTACGATAAAGTTGATGGCAAATCAGTAAATTGGACCGAAGATAGCTGGAAAAAAGCCGGTTATAGACATGTTCCTAATGGAGTAGTTAGAAGAGGTTCTTTCATTGCAAAAAATGTTGTTTTGATGCCAAGTTTTGTCAACCTTGGAGCTTATGTTGATGAAGGCACTATGATAGATACTTGGGCTTCAGTTGGCTCATGTGCTCAAATAGGAAAAAATTGTCATATTTCAGGAGGCGCAGGGATAGGTGGTGTATTAGAACCTTTGCAAGCGGGTCCAGTAATTATAGAGGATAATTGTTTTGTTGGAGCAAGATCGGAAATTGCCGAGGGTGTTTTAGTGGAGGAAGGTGCTGTAATTTCGATGGGAGTTTATATCGGAGCATCAACTAAAATAGTTGATAGAACTTCTGGAAATATAACATACGGAAAAGTTCCAGCTTACTCGGTCGTTGTTCCAGGATCTTTGCCAAATAAAAAAAATCCTAATGGACCAAGTTTATATTGTGCCGTTATAGTAAAAAAAGTTGATGAAAGAACAAGAAGCAAAACATCAATAAATGATTTACTGAGAGATTAAATGCCAGTTTATAACGAATTAACATTATCAAAAGAATTAATTAAATTTCCTAGCATAACCCCAGCTGATGCAGGCGCAATTAAATTTTTAAGTAAAAAATTAAAATCATTAGGTTTTAAATGTAAAATTTTAGTATTTAAAACAGGGAAAGGAAAACCTATTAAAAATCTTTATGCCAGAAAAGGTAAAAGAAAACCAAATTTATGTTACGCGGGACACACAGATGTTGTGCCACCTGGTGATATCAAAGATTGGACTGTGAATCCTTTTAAACCTCAAGTAAAAAAAGGTCACCTTATTGGTCGAGGAGCTAATGACATGAAAAGCTCGATAGCATGTTTTGTCTCGGCTGTAAGTGATTTTTTAAAAAGCAAAAAACTCAAAGGATCTATTAGTTTGCTTATTACCGGGGATGAGGAAGGATACGCTACTAACGGTACAAAAAAAGTTGTGGAATTTCTTAAAAAGAAAAAAGAAAAAATAGATTTTTGTATAGTAGGAGAACCAACAAATCCTAAAAAATTAGGAGAAATGATCAAAATTGGAAGAAGAGGAAGCTTAACTGCTAAATTAGAAATTTTCGGATCACAAGGGCATATAGCCTACCCTCATCTTTCAAAAAACCCTATCACACCTCTAGTAAAAATATGTAATGAATTAAAAAAAAAGAAACTCGATAAAGGAAACCGAAATTTTCAGCCTTCTAATTTAGAATTGACGAGCATCAACGTGAATAATAAAGCTCACAATATAATTCCTGCTTATGCTAAAACTCAATTTAATATTAGATATAATAATCTTCAGACTGCATCAAAATTAAAGACCAGGATTAATAAAATTGTTAATAAAATAACAAAAAAACATAAGTGTAAGTACAAGATAGAATATTTGGAAAATGGCGACTCCTTTTTAACAAAACCTGGAAGAAATATTTTCCTAGCAAAAAAAATAATAAAAAAAGTTACTAAAATTGATCCTATTTTCTCTACAACAGGAGGGACTTCTGATGCAAGATTTATTAGAAAAATTTCCCCCTGTCTTGAATTTGGCTTGGTTAATAAAACGATGCACAAAATTGATGAGTGTGTTTCAATTAGAGATCTTAAAAATTTAAAAAAAATCTACTATAATTTTTTAAAAGAATATTTTAAGTGAAAACTGGATTTATAACTACAAAAAGCTCTTTTAACCACGATACTGGAGATGGACACCCGGAAAATAAATTTAGGATACGATCTATTGTAGATAGATTAAAAAAAAGAAAGTTCAACAACCTTGAGTGGAGCACACCTGCGAAATTTGATGATAGTTATCTCAGAACAACTCACGACAGAGATTATATTAAAGACATTAAAGAAAAATTCCCATCCGAGGGTCAAATGTTTCTGGATGGAGACACGATAATATCTCCAGGTAGCAAAGATGCTTCTTATGATGCGGTATCCTCTATAATTTCAGCTATAGATCTTGTTCAAAAAAAAAAGATAAAAAATGCTTTTTGTGCTGTAAGACCTCCCGGACACCATGCAGAATACGATAAAGCTATGGGTTTTTGTATATTTAATAATGTTGCGGTTGGGGCAAATTATTTAATACAAAAACACAATTTTAAAAAGGTAGCTATTATTGATTTCGATGTTCATCACGGAAACGGTACTCAAAATATTTTCTATTCCAATAAACAAGTTTTATATATTTCAACTCATCAATACCCTTTATTCCCTGGAACTGGTTTATTTAAGGAGAAAGGAATTCACAATAATATTTTAAATATTCCACTTCCAGCCGGAACAAATTCTAGAGATTACTTTGATGCTTACGAACATGTGCTAAATAAATTAAATGAATTTAAACCAGAGTTCATCCTGTTTTCAGCTGGTTTTGATGCTCATGCTGAAGACCCTTTGGCAAATATTAATCTAAAATCACAAGACTTTTACGAAATTACAAAACGAACATTAATTTCATCTAAGGACTACTGTAAAAATAATGTAGTCTCTATCTTGGAAGGTGGTTACAACTTAAACGCTTTAGCTGAAAGTGTCGAAGAGCATGTTAGAGCTTTAATAGAATTTTAAATATGGAAAAAATAATTCAATTTAAAAAAAAAGAAATTCTTATTCTTAGATTACTTATATTTTTTTTAATTATATATTATTTTTATGGTTTTACATCCCAAGAAAATGCAGCTGGTGCAGGAGGGTATTCAGGCGATTTAAATCTTATTTGGAATAATCTGGAACTTTTTAAAGGTGGAATAATTAAAAATATTAATAATTCAATTTATACTGATAGTAGGTTTCCATTTTCCTATATCTTCCATATTTTTTTTAATCCATTTATAGACTCATTGGAGGAATTTAGGTTAAGTGTTTTATTTATATCGTCTTTTGTCCCAATTCTATTTTTTCTATGCTTGAAACAAAAATATGAGAATGTTAATAATGAAATCCTAATCCTTTTATCATCTCTAATATTATTAAGTCCTTACTTTAGAACAAGTGCCTATTGGGGTTTAAATGAAAATTATTCATTAATTTTTGTTTGTTCAACTTATTTAGTATTTAAAAAGCTTGAGAAAAGATTAAAAATTAAAACATCTGAAAATAATTATTTACTATTATTTTTTATTTGTTTGTTTAGTTCTTTATGTTTTTTTTTCGACCAAAAACTAATTATAATTCCCTTTATTACTTATTTAAGTCTTTTAAAATTACCTTTAGAGTCTGATAAAATAATATTTTCCACATTCATTTATATTTTTCTTGCTGTACCATGCTTGTACCTAATTTTTGTTTGGGGCTCAATTCTTCCACCAGACGCCTCAAAATCAAGATTAGTTTGGGAAAATAATCATCTTTTTAATTTAGGATACTGCTTATCAATTATAGCTTTTTATGTATTTCCATTTTTTCTTTTTAAAAAAACTTCTTCAAAATATTTCATCCAACAAATTTTTCGAAGGGATTACTTAATAATATTTTTGTTATTTTTTTCTTACATTATATTATTGATTACTATAAGTGAATTTTCGAATTTACCAATCCTCGGTAAAGGAATATTTCATAAACTATTTTTAATTTTATTTAAAAACGACGATTTGAGATTTTTTGTTACAATAATAACTTTTTTTGTCAGTTTAATAGTAGTATTTACATATTTTCGACTTATATTTAATCGAGTAATAATTCTTTATTTTTTATTTAGTTCATTTTTAATTTTTCCGTTCATGCAAGAATATTTAGATCCAATAGTTTACTTATTAGTACTTACTTTCATGAATGAAAAATTTGAATTAAGTAAAAATTTTACTTATTTTATAACTGCCTATTATGTTTTTTTCCATTTCGGATCTAAAATATATTATAATTTGATAATTTAATTTATTTAGAGCAAAACATTGAAAACCATGTATATGGTACAAAAAATTGTTTGGTAACTGATGATTGTGTTTTTTTAAAATAATTTTTAACTAATTCTAAATATTGACTTTTGGTTCTCACATTCATTCCTCTATCATTCTCAATTAAAAATTTTGCTATTTTATTCTGATTTTTTATTAATATCGGATCTTCGGTCAAAAGCACTGCGTGATTTTTCATTACTTTTTTACATAATCTTAAAATATTTTTTGCTTCATCATTTTTGAGATGATGTAAAATACCGAATAAAATCACATAATCGAATTTAGGTAGCTTGCCTATGTCATTTTCTGTAAATTTTTTACAAAAAAAATAAAATTTATTTCCTTTATATTTTTTTCTAGCATACTCAATTTGTCTTTTATCAATATCGAACCCATAATAGATGCATCCTGGTAAATAATTTAATATTTCAGCTGGTCCGCAACCTATATCTAGAACTTTAATCTTTTTATTTTTAACCTTTTTTAAAATTAAATTCTTTCTATAAGATGTCCCTGACATCAATTTCTGAAAAATTATATATATAAATGGATGTGATAGAAAATTATATAATAATCCTGGTCTTTGACTCATTTTATTTTTTAATACAAAATTTATATGTTATCTAAATACATTAACATATGGCTTATAAAAAAAAAATAATTATTAAAGGCTCCGGCTTTATAGCTAGAAACTTTAAAAAATATTTAAAGAAAATCAATCTTCCTGAAACAATAATATATGCAGAGGGTGTCTCAAATTCTTCTTCGAAAAATAAAAATATCTTTATAAAAGAAATAAAAAAAATAGATAGCTTTTTAAAATATAATATGAAAAAAAAAATTATTTACATCAGTACCTGCAGCATATTTGACCCATCTAGGAAAAAAAGTAATTATTGCAAAAATAAAATTAAAATAGAAGAAAAAATCAAAAAATTTTGTAAAAAATATATTATTTTAAGATTTCCAGAAATTATAGGTAAAAATAATAATCCCTATACTCTATCAAATTTTATTTATAACAAAATTAAACAGCAGAAAACCTTTAATTTATGGAATGGAGTTAAAAGAAATTTAATAGGTATTGATGACGCAATGATATTATCAATTTTTTTTTTAAAAAAGTATAAAAATAGAAATAAAATATTTAATATAATTAATAAAAATTATTATAAGCCTGTCCAACTAGTTAAAATTTTTGAAGACTTAATGAATAAAAAAGCAAAATTTCGCTTAACTTATAAAAAGGTAAAAAGCTGGAAAATAAAAAAATCTAATAGTTTGTCAGATGAAAGAAAGATGAAAATTATATTTGATGAAAATTATTTAAGAAAAAAGATTAAAAAATATTATTTTTAAACAAATGAATTTATCAATAGTCATACCAGTTTATAATAGCGCAAATATATTGAATGAATTAATTACAAGAATTGAAAATTCTTTAATAAAGTCTGAACTTAAAGACAATTTTGAAATAGTACTAGTGAATGATTCAAGCAAGGACGATAGTTGGGAAAAAATAAAAAAAATTTCAGCAAAATATTCTCGTGTTAAGGGAATTAATTTATCAAAAAATTTTGGTCAGCATAATGCTTTAATTGCTGGTTTAAATTATTGTAAGGGGAAAAAAATAATAACAATGGATGATGATTTACAACATCCGCCTGAGTCCATTATAGATTTATATAATAGTCTCCAGAGTTGTGACGCAATTTATACTTATTATAAAAATAGAAGACATATAAAATGGAAGAAGGCTGTAAGTTGGTTAAATAATATTATATCAAGTTTTTTACTTAATAAGCCATTTCATATTTACCTGTCTTCTTTTAGAGGGTTTAATGAGTCAGTTGCAAAAGAAATTATCAAATTTAAAAAACCAAATGTATATCTAGACAGTTTGATTTTGAAAGCTGCAAAAAAAATTGATATGATTACTGTAGTTCACTCAAAAAGATATGTTGGGTATAGCAATTACAATTTTAAAAAATTATTAATTCTTTGGTCAAATATGGTTATAAATTCATCTTTTAAACCAATTAGAATTTCATCTTTATTAGGCTTCATTCTCAAAATAATTGTAAAGATGTTTAAAGAAAAAGAAAAAAATAACGACCAGTATTTAATTTTAGAAAAAACTTTCAATGAATAAAAATTTACCGTCTATAGATATAATAATGCCAAATTTTAACAGTAGCGCATGTCTAGATGAAACTTTAAATTCTGTTTTTAATCAAACTTATAAAAATTGGAAACTAATAATTATAGATGATAATTCTGATGAGAAAACTAAGAAAATTTTGAGAAGAATTAACAACGAGAAGATAAAAATAGTTTGGTTAAGTAAAAATAAAGGTCAGGGTTTTTGCAGAAATTTAGCTCTCAGAAATCATTGTAAATCTGATTATATAGCTTTTCTTGATGCAGATGATTTGTGGGATAAAAACAAGTTAGAAAAACAAATAGATTTTATGATAAAAAATAAATACGAATTTACATATACTTACTATGAAGTTCTAAAAACGGAAAAAAACAATTTGAAGAAAATTAAGACCCCACTTAAATTTAATTTTCAGAGTTTTACAAAAAATACTTCTATTGCAACAAGTTCAATGATTATAAAAAAAAATTTAGCAAAAACCTCAAAATTTACTAATGCAAAAAGTTGTGATGACTACTATTACAAATGCTGCTTGTTAAATAAGACGAAATTTGCATATTGTTTAGATGATTATTTATTAATTTATAGAGTAAGGGCCAAATCCGTGCAATCAAGTAAGTTTAGGAATATTTATTGGATTTGGAAAATAAATAGAGAAATGAATAATTTTAGTTTTTTTAAAAACCTTATTTCTTTAATCTTTATATCTTTTAATTCTCTCAAAAAATACGGTTTTAGGTAACTTAATAATAAACTTTTTCTAGGTATAACCCCTCTGGAGGTGCGATACTTGCACATTCAGATCTATTTCTAGAATTAATAACTTTTTTAAAATATAAATCACTCCAAGTCCCATCTCCTACTCTCTTTAGGCAGCCAACCATGGATCTTACTTGCTGCTTCAAAAAAGATTTAGAAATAAACCTTATTTCAATTAAATCGTTTAATTTTTTTATTGTAACTTTGTTTATAGTTCGTATCGGTGAATTTGCGTTACAGGATGAAGACCTAAAGGTTGAAAAATCTTTCGTACCTTCTAGAAGTTTACATGCTTTTTTCATTTTATCTAAATTCAATTTTTGCTTGATTAACCATACCTTTTTTTTTTGAATTATAGGGTTACCAATTCTATTTAGTATCAAATATTTATAAACTCTTCTCTTTGCGCTATGCCTTGCGTGAAAATTATTCGCCCTTTTTTTTATTTTAATAATTGAAATTGAATGATTTCTTAGAAAATAATTAAAGGTATTTATGATTTTTGAGTTATTTTTAATATCAATTTTTGTGGAAAAATGGGCTGATTGAGCATAGGCATGAACTCCAGAATCTGTCCTCCCCGATCCATAAAGTAAGATTTTTTTTTTAAAAATTTTTTTTAAAATATTTTCAATTACTCCTTGTATAGATTTGCCATTTTTTTGTTTTTGCCAGCCAACATAATTAGAGCCATCATATTCTATTATTAATTGATAAGTATTAGTCATTTAATGAATGTTCCCATTTTTAAATTATTTCCTTTTTGAAAATCTTTGGCTGTCATTTTTAGCTTACCCTCCTTTTGAATTTCTTCAATTCTTATTGAACCATTTTTGCAGCCAATGAGTAAATTATCATCGAGGATTTCACCACACTTTCCAATTTTTTCATTCAATTTTGCACTCCAAATTTTGTATCTTTGTTTATTGTATTTAAACCACGCACATGGATTTGGATTTAAAGCATTGATTTTTGCAATAATTTTACTTGCATCTTCTCTCCAATCAATTTCTGTTTCACTTTTAGAAATCTTATTTGCGTAAGTAGCCTCCTCCTCGTTTTGTTGAACAAACTTTGCATTATTTTCACTTAAAAGTCTTAGACTGTCTAAAATCATTTTTGCACCAAGTTTTGACATTTGATCACTTAAATCTTTATAGTTCATATTTTCCGTTATATTTATTTTTGACTTCATCATTACTGGCCCAGAGTCAAGTTTTGGCACAATCTCCATAATTGAGACTCCAGTCTCATTATCTTGATTCATTATTGCCCTATGGATTGGTGCTGCACCTCTCCACTTTGGTAGAAGAGATGCATGGATATTTATAAACTTTATATTTTTTATATCTAACAATTTGGAAGGTAAAATTTTTCCATAAGCGACAACTATCACAATATCTGGCTTAATTTTTTTTATAAAATCAATTTCATCGTCATTGTTGAGGGTTTCAGGGCATCTTACTTTAAGATTATTTTTATTTGAAAAGCTATGAATCGGAGAAATGTTTATTTTTTGTCCTCTGTCTTTTTTCTTTGGAGTTTGCGTATAAACTGTTAAAATTTGATGCTTCGAGTCATTTAATGACTTTAGAATTGGTACTGCAAAATTAGGTGTCCCCATGAAAATTATTTTTAATTTCATAGAATTCAGAGAATAATCTTATTAACTTCTTTTTTGTGTTTAATTAATTTTTTAATAATCATGTCTTTTTTAAGCTTTGATAAATAATCAATGAATAATACTCCATTTAAATGATCTACTTCATGTTGAATGCATGTTGCCAATAATCCTTCAGCCTCAAGTTTTTGCTGCTTGCCAGAGTAATCAATATAATCAATATGACATTCTGAAGGTCTTTCAATTTCAGCATAATGTCCTGGTAGTGACAAACATCCCTCCTCATAAACCGACATATTTTTTGACTGAAATGTTATAACTGGATTTATTAAAAATAATGGATTTTTTTTTTGATCACTTTTCGTTATATCTACAACAATTAATCGCTTAAGAACGCCGACTTGAACTGCAGCTAATCCAATACCTGGTGCCTCGTACATAGTTTGAAGCATATCATCGAGCAATCTCCTTAACTCGTTGTCAACTTTTTCTAGAGGTTCACTTTTTTTTCGTAATATAGGATCAGGCTCAATTAAAATTTTTTTGACGGACATAATTTAATTATCATATGCTAATTAAACTCTTTGGGGTAGAGCTGAAATTAAAACTTTATTTCTCAATTTATATAATTCAGCTTTATTAAGGATATTTGTTATAAAATATATTGTTTCAGGGTCTAAATTAGATACATCATCTGAGCCAATAATTTCTACAAATTTGAGAGCTAAAAAACCAACTTCTTTTTGTTCAGCTAATTTAATGAGATTTGACGGTATGGAATATTTTTTTGAAATTTCTTTGTATTTAATATCATTTGGAATTTTAAAGCCATCTTTTTCAAGAGCTTCTATCAATACAAGATCTTTGGCGGAAAAGAAATATTTTTTATTTCTTTTTATTTTTTTGTAAACATTATCCAGATCTTTCTGTGTTTTTTGCATTGCGGTACCAGGTTCAGAATAATATCTAATAATTCTAGATTTATGTAAAATTTTATCATTGTATTTAATTTTGCCCAATTGAAACTCTTTTTCATTAATTATATTATTTTTGACAACTTGTTTATAAGACTCTGGTATTTCATTTTCCGGAAACTCTTTTAGTCTTGCACTCAGAAACTGATGAAAAATATTTGAAAGATTATCTTTTTTAAAAAGATCCTTAAGAATGAACAAATATTTAATTTTATTTTCACTATTATCACTTAATAGATATTTTTGATAAATTAATGCTCTAGACTCCATACCTGTGAAAGTTTGATAAACATTTTCTGCGTTAATTAAATTATTCAAATCAAAGGGTATAGTTTTATAAATATCAAATATTTTAATTTTATCAAAAGTATTATCATTTGCCGCGATCTCTAAACTTTTTATTTTTTCTTTATCTTCAATATTTTCTACCTTAATTAAATTAGCAGAATTAAGATACTCCCAAATAACTTTCTTTGTTTTATTCGATGGTTCGTACTTAAAATCTTTTACAGTTATTGCGGATAAGTAAAAATTTAATAAATTATCATCTTTTATTTTTTGATCAGTTTTTTCTGTTATTCCTAGTAGATAATTAATTTTATCGTCAAAAAATTTATCTGATAGATTTTGTTCTTTTAGAATGTCATAAAGCAGCTGAGCTTGATTTTTATTTTCATTAAAAATTAAACAATAGATTTTAAATTTTTCTAGGTAGGCATCTTTTATATCTTTTCCAATAAAACTGATCTTTTCACATCCTAATTTTAAATTTGCCTTTGCTATATTTTTATCTACTAAATACTGAATGACTTTCTTTTTATTATGGAAATTTTCATTTTTTCTTAAAAATTCCTCAAGAAGTTTGTCTTTTTTATTTTGAATTAACCAATTTATTTTTAAATCTAAAAATTCTTTATCAGATATACCGTTTGGTAAATATGAATAGGATAATATAGTGCTTATATAAATTTCTTCGGCAAATTGAGATAGTTCAAGTTTATTGATTCTTTTAATAATATCTTTTATTTCAGATCCATTAGATTTAGACCACATGTTAAGGTTAAAATCATTTTCATCAGGATCATAAATTCCATAAATTACATCTTCATTTTTTCTAAGTTTTAATTCATTGCTTACTTCAATTTGTTCTTGGTTATTTTTTAAATCAGAAAGGCTTATTTTTGATTTGACTCTTTCTTCTTGAGTCTCTGATGAGCGATCTAAATTTTCTGAGTCTTTTTCTTTTTTTTTCCATATGTCAACAGTATCTTCACTTTGTAACGCTGTAGAAATAGTAAGAAAAAAAAATAGAGAGAAAACTAACTTATTTAAGCTTGGTAATTTCATCAGTAATATTTTTTTGTATATTTTCTTTAGGATATGGAAAGTTTATCTTTTCAATAAAAAAAACACCCACTACAAGTATTGCCAAAATCAAAATTAACTTTAATAATTTTTGAAAAATAGTTTGTTTAAAACTTTGTTGGCGATTGAATTTAAGTTGCATAGTTTAAAAATATATTTAAACTCAGAAAATAAGACAAATTTGTGATAAATCAAATTTAAATTGGGAATATATTTGAAAAAAAGCCTTGTTTTAACTGGTATGATGGGTGTTGGTAAGTCAACAATAGGTAGCTTTTTGTCTAAAAGACTTAAAATGAAATTTGTAGATATCGACAAAGTAGTTGAGAAAAATGAGAAGCTTTCAATAAACGATATTTTTAAGATCAAGGGCGAGCCGTATTTCAGAAGGTTGGAAGAAAAAATAACATTAGATTATTTGAATAAAAAAAATCTTGTTATATCACTCGGCGGCGGTGCTTTTATGAATCCTATTATTAGAGCTAAAGCAAAAAGAGAGTGCATCACTTTCTGGTTGGACTCGAGTATCATAGCCTTAATGAAAAGATCATCTGGAGCTAACAAGAGGCCTTTAATAAATATGAATAATATAGAGGAGTCTCTGACAAACATCTATAAATCAAGAAAAAAAACATACCAGCTTGCTGATCACAAGGTAGATTGTAGTAAATTTGATAAATCAAAAATTATAGATAATATTATAAAAATTTATGAATCTAATTAAATTAAAATCAAAAAATAGCAATTACTCGATATTTATAGGAAAAAATATTCTTAATAACTTAAAAAAACAAATTAGTGTAACTTGTCCTAATACAAATAAAATTGCTCTAATTGTTGATAATAATATACCAAGAAAAAAGATCCAAGACATAAAAAAAATTCTAAGCAAGAAAGAAATTTTTACATACTATTTTAAATCATCAGAAAACAATAAATCTATCAAATATGTTAATCATATAATCGAACAATTATTAAAAAATAAATTTTCGAGGGCTGATTTAGTCATAGGTATTGGGGGAGGAATTTTAGGCGATGTTTCTGGATTTATCTCAAGTATATTTAAGAGGGGAATAAATTTCATTAATATACCAACTACTTTATTAGCTCAGGTCGATGCTTCGATTGGTGGAAAAACTGGTATAAATTCAAAATATGGAAAAAATTTAATTGGAGCTTTTTATCAGCCTAAACTTGTTTTAACAGATATTTCTTTTTTAAATACTCTTTCAAGAAGACAGATGATTTGTGGTTATGCAGAAATTCTAAAACACGCAATTATTAAGGATAAATCTTTTTTTAAATGGCTTAAAGTGAATACCAAAAATATTTTAGATAGATCTGACACAAAATCTTTAATTTACGCGATTAAAAAAAGTAGCCAAATAAAGTTAAGCTTTGTAAATAAAGATTTAAAAGAAAAAAAATTAAGGATGGCATTAAATTTTGGTCACACATTTGCTCACGGTATTGAAGCTGCTAGCAAATACTCGAATAAAATAAATCATGGTGAAGCAGTGCTTATGGGAATGATAGCTGCGATAAAAGTATCACTATTCAAGAAAGTATGCTCAATGAATTTGTTAGCGGAAATTATTGGAATTTATAAAAAGAATAATTTAACCTTTAGTATTAACAAATATTTTGATAAAAATAAAAAAATCAAAATTTTAAATTATCTTGCAAACGATAAAAAAAATAATGATGAAAAAATTAATTTTATTTTACTTAAAAAAATTGGCAAAACAACACAACCAGGCCAATATAAGATTTCGTTAAAAGAAGTGAAAAAAAATTTAGATAAATTCATTTGATTGATATTTCCAAGGCATGAATTTTATTTTTTAAATCATCTTTCAATATATGCATTATTTTTTTCTGCGCGTCAATTCTAGTAAGTTTGTTTAATTCGTTGGACTTTATTTCAAGTTTTAAATGAAATTTTTCATTATCAAAAAATTTGTGAGATTTGTGTTTTATCGAATTATCAATTATCTCTATATAATCTATGGTTATACTTTCTTTTAATTTTTTTTTTAAATCTTCAAAATAATTTTTCATTGATAATTAATTATTTATATATAAAAAATACATATATGAAAATAATTTGTGACTGGGATAAGTGTAAAAATGAGGGAAAATTTAAGGCTCCTGTTGAAAAAGATAATAGTCGAAAATTCAGGCTCCTATGTTTAGAACACATAAAAATTTTTAATAAAAAATGGAATTATTTTGAAAACATGAATGATAATGAAATAGAGTTTTTTATCAAATCCGACCTTACTTGGCACAAAACAACTAAAAAATTTGGTTCGTCAGATAATTTCTTTAATATCCTCTGGAACAATGCACTTAATGACAGATTTAATATTTTCAATTCAACTGGATTCAAGGAATACAAACAAACACAAATGAGTCAAACTGACAAAGATGCTTTAGATATAATGGAGCTTAATACTGGCGTAAACTGGGAAGAAATACATAAGAAGTTTAAACTACTTGTTAAAAAATATCATCCTGATAAAAATCAGGGGAATAAAAAATTTGAAGATAAGCTGAAAAAGATTACACTAGCATATAGTCAACTAAAAAAAACTTTTGGGAAAAAATAAAAATGACAAATAATCAGTTTTTACATAAACCTGATATTAAAATTTCGGTAAAACAAACATTTGGCTTAAACAGTAAAATGGAAATTGATGGTTTTTCAAAAAAAAATGAATATGTTCCTAAAATCGATCCAGACTATAAATTTGATAGGGATACAACTCTAGCAATTCTGGCAGGTTTTTCTTTTAACAAAAGAGTTTTAATACAAGGATATCACGGAACTGGAAAATCAACACATATAGAACAGGTGGCTGCAAGATTAAATTGGCCATGTGTAAGAGTAAATTTAGACAGCCATATTAGTAGAATAGATTTAATTGGTAAGGATGCAATAGTTTTAAAAGAAGGTAAACAAGTTACAGAGTTTAAGGAAGGAATATTGCCTTGGTCGATACAAAATCCCGTTGCATTAGTATTTGATGAATATGATGCAGGTAGACCAGATGTAATGTTCGTGATTCAGAGAATACTTGAAAGTGAGGGAAACTTTACATTGTTG
>MDSZ01071045.1_pt1 | contig 34897 bp, 34 predicted proteins | sample 811201 | NCBI WGS metagenome assembly MDSZ01 (sample SAMN05326647, study PRJNA326480) | marine metagenome | isolation source: seawater | place: Indian Ocean: North | collected 2010
GCCCGGGTGGTGGAATTGGTAGACACAAGGGATTTAAAATCCCTCGATAGCAATATCGTGCCGGTTCAAGTCCGGCTCCGGGCACCATTTAGGAAATAATAAATAATTAGTTTATGGATAATGAGCAAGAATACATGAAATATGATAATGAAAATGATTCAATTTTCTTTGGCTCCGACGTAAATATAAAGAAAATATTTTTTGTTTTATGGGAATCTAAATTATTAATAGCATCTCTTACAGGATTTTTTGCAGTTTTTTCAGTCTTATACTCATTGTCTTTGCCAAACATTTATACTTCATCCTCACTTCTTAAACTCTCTAAAGCTAATGATAGTAACAATGCGTTATCCTCGATAAGTTCAGACTTTGGAGGTCTCGCATCTCTAGCAGGCATATCAATTCCAGGCAACCTTGAAGATGAATCTGAGTATGCTATGCAAACTCTTATATCGAGGGACTTCGTCAAACATTTAAATAAGTTTGATAACATTTCTTTAAATTTAATTGCTTCAAAAGGGTTTGATGATGAAAATAGGGAAATTATTATTGATCAGAAGAAATATAATTCACAAAAAAAAACTTGGATAAGACAACCCACCAAATATACAAAAGTTATCCCCACTGATCTCGAAGTTCATAGAAAGTATATGAGGTCTATTTCTGTATCAAAAGATAAATTATCAGGATTCATTTCAATAAGTTTCAAACATCACTCACCTGTTTTTGCGAAGGATTTTCTAGATTTAATTATTCAAGAATTAAACAATATAGCTCGAGAAAGGAATCTCGAAGAGTCAAACTTAGCTCTTGAGTATCTTGAAAATAAACTTGAAAATGAGCTTCAAACAGACATACGCGATTCAATAAATAAGCTTATAGGCTCGCAGTTGCAGAATCAGATGTTATCAAATGTAAAAAAAGATTATCTACTTGAAGTAATTGATCCTCCATATATGCCTGAGATGAAGTCTGCTCCTTCACGAGCAATTATTTGTATTGCATTAACTTTATTTGGTGCAATTTTATCAATTCTTATTGCCCTTGTTAGATATAACTTTAAGAATACTTAAAGTATAAAAATGTGTTTTAATTAGATATAATTTTTTTAAGGGAGACTATGTTTACTTTTCAAAAAGACCAAACACCATACGTGATAGCAGAAGTTGGTCAAAATCATCAAGGCTCACTAGAAACCGCTCTTGAGTTTATTGAAATTTTTGCAAGTAAGGGTGCAAATGCTGTTAAATTTCAAACAAGAAATAATAAGACTTTATTTTCAAAAAATGCTTATGAAAAATCATATGACAGTGAAAATGCATTTGCCAATTCCTATGGAGAGCATAGAGAGTGCCTTGAATTAAATCTTGAATGGCTACCAAAAATTAAGGAAACATGTATTAAAAATAATGTTGCTTTTATGTCGACTCCTTTTGACGAGCCATCTCTTGAGATTTTATTAGAATTAGACATAGATATAATTAAGATTGCATCTTTTGATCTAGGAAATTTGCCTTTTATTAATAAGATTGGCAAAACAATGAAACCTGTGGTTATAAGTGTAGGAGGAGGTCATGAACATCACATAGATGCAAGTATTGAAATTCTTTTGTCATACCATGACAATATAGCTATCTTACACTGCGTTTCTGAGTATCCTTGCGAATTTAATAGATTGGGTCTCAGCAACATAAAAAAATTAATTAAAAAATTCCCTGAATGTACTATCGGGTCATCTGATCATTTTAATGGAATACTTTCTGGTCCCGTAGCATATATGCAGGGTGCAAGAGTCTTTGAAAAGCATGTTACGCTCAACAGAGCCTGGAAAGGCACAGATCATAGTTTTGCACTTGAGCCCAATGGATTTAGTAATTTTGTTAGAGACTTAAAAAGAACACCAGAAATGCTAAATTTAAAACCAAAACATGATCTGGGAAAAGAATATGTTTTTCAAAAGCTTGGAAAATCTATTGTTGCATACGAAGACTTAGAGAAAGATTCAAAGTTAACTTTAGACAATCTTTCTGGAATAATTTTTAATGAACAGCATATTCCAGTAAGAGAATCACATAGAATTATTGGAAAAAAAATAAAAAGAGCTATAAAAAAAGGCGAACCAATTATTGAGAAGGATCTTTATTAGCTCAAATGTCATTGCCATTATCAAACATTGATAAAGAAGAATTGAAATCAATTGAAATAGTTTTTTTTGATTTTGATGGAGTTTTTACCGATAACTATGTTTATGTTTCAGACCAAGGTCATGAATCAATAAAATCAAATCGGAGTGATGGCCTTGGCCTTTTAAGATTAAATAAACTAGGAATCAAATCTAAAATTATTTCTTCTGAAAAAAATAATGTAGTTCTACTCAGGGCTAAAAAGCTAAAAATAGATTGTATTAATAATGTCTCAAACAAAGGTGATGAAATTAAAAAAATCTGTGAAGAAATTTCAATAAATCCAAAAAAAGCAATGTTTGTTGGAAATGATATAAATGATATTCCAGCATTTAAAGTAGTTGGTTTTTCAGTAGGAGTTGCTGATTCATTTGAAGAAATTTATCCATATATTTCTTTTATTACAAAATCTAAAGGCGGCGAGGGCGTGGTTAGAGAGATATGTGATTTATTTCACAATACATATATGAATTCTTCAAGCTAGAAACATGAAAGGTAAAAGCTTATTTGACATCTCCGGAAGTATTATTGTTATTACAGGAGCTTCGGGACAGTTGGGACTCGAATATCAAAGAGCTTTTTTAGATGCGGGATGTAACGTAGCAGGCATAGATATTTCAAAATCTGATGACATAGCTTCTTTTGAAAAAAATTTCAAAAATAATTTTATTTTTATCGATTGTGATATTACTTCAAAAAAATCATTAATCTTATCTTTAGAGAAAATTAAAGAACGATTTGGATCACCAAATGTTTTAGTTAACAATGCAGCAATAGACTCCCCTCCTGGTGCCCCTGCAGAGGAAACAGGACCTTTTGAAACCTATCCTGAAGATTCATGGGATATGGTTTTAGATGTAAATCTAAAAGGAACTTTTTTATCTTGCCAAGTATTTGGTGCAGAGATGGCTAATCAAGGAATAGGATCAATAATTAACATATCTTCCATTTATGGTTTAGTTTCACCTGATCAAAGCATTTATCAATATAGAAGAGATAGGGGCGAAGAGTTTTATAAACCTGTTGCATATTCTGCCTCTAAATCAGGAGTACTCAACCTTACACGTTATCTTTCATCCTATTGGGCAAGAAAAAATGTCAGAGTAAACTCTCTTACTATTGCAGGTGTATTTAATAATCAAGATAAAGATTTCTTAAATGAATATACAAATAGGATTCCTATAGGAAGAATGGCAAAACCTAGCGAATACAATGGAGCCCTTTTATTTTTAGCAAGCAATGCATCATCATATATGACAGGATCAAATTTAATACTAGATGGAGGATGGACATCGATATGAAACAAAAGAAAGTAAAAAATTGGATTAATGGATCTGAAATTGCTGGTATTAATAATGATTGGATAGATAAATTCAATCCACATAATGGTCAAAAAATGCTCGAACTTGTTTGTTCCTCCAAAGAAGATGTTGAGAAAGCTGTGTCAGCTGCAAAAAATGCTTTTATATCATGGTCTGAGAAAACACCTGTTAGCAGAGGAGATTATCTTTTTAATATGGTAAAGATTATGAGAGAAGATTCAAATGAGCTAGCAAGAAATATAGCTGAAGAAACTGGCAAACCATTGCAAGATGCGTTAGGTGAGGTTGGAGGATCAGTTATGCAAGGAGAATTTTTTGCAGGTGAGGGCATGAGACTTTATGGGAAAACTTTAACATCTGGGATGCCAGGCAAAATGAGTCAAACTGTCAGACTTCCTCATGGTGTTGTAGCTTTAATAGTCCCAGCTAATACTCCTATAGCAAATATTGCATGGAAGATATTCCCTGCCTTAATATGTGGAAATACTATTGTTTTAAAGTCATCGGAAGATTCTCCGTCAGTTGCAAATATGATGGCAATGATTGCCAAGAAGGCTAATTTACCAGATGGTGTTTTTAATGTAATACATGGTGATGGAAATAGTGGGGCTGCTTTAGTCGAAAATACTGATATTTCATTAATAAGTTTTACAGGATCAACAAGTGTAGGTAAGTCAATTGCACAATCAGCTGGCAAAAGACTTGCAAGAGTTTCTTTGGAATTAGGTGGAAAGAATACATTCTTAGTTTGTGATGATGCGGAAATGGATCAAGCAGTCCATTGGGCATCTCTTTCAGCATTTAGTAATGCTGGGCAACGATGCGCAGCAACAAGCAGAATATTAGTCTTTGAATCAGTATATGAAGAATTCATTTTGAAGTTTGTTGAAAAAGCTAAAACATTAAAATTAGGTGTTTCTGAAGGGTGCGATCTCGGACCAGTAATTAATAAAAAACAATATGAGAATATAATCAAGGCAATAAAACAGGCAGAGAAAGACGGTGGAAATATTTTAATTGGCGGAAAATGTAAGGATAAATCTCTAGAAAATGGTTATTATATTAGACCAACAATTATATCTGGATTATCTAATGATAATAATCTAAATCATAATGAAATCTTCGGTCCTGTTGCAACTATCCAAACTGTAAAGACTCTTGAAGAAGCCTTGCAAAAAGCAAATGATTCTGATTATGGCCTAACTGCAGCAATTCATACCAAAGACATAGATAGAGCTCTTTGGTATTCAAAAAGAATAAGAACTGGGTTAGTCAATATTAATATAGGAACCTACGGAAGTGAGCCACATATGCCATTTGGAGGATATGGATTTTCAGGAAATGGAACTAGAGAACCAGGAGTTGAAGCGCTTGATGTGTACTCTGAGCTAAAGAATATTTCATTCCTCGAAAGAAAAGAAAATATTTAGCTTATGAAATATAAATCAATAGCTCTAATTCCTGCGAGGTCTGGTTCAAAAAGAGTTCCTGATAAGAATATTAAGACTCTAAGTGGCCACCCTTTGCTTGCTTATTCAATTCAATCTGCACTTGATAGTGAAGTTTTTGATATGGTTGTCTGTGCAACTGATGATCAAGAATATGCTGAAGTTGCAAGATATTACGGAGCTGAAGTACCTTTTTTGAGACCTAAAGATATTTCAGGAGACTCTTCTCCTGACATTGACTGGGTTGAATGGATAATTAATGAGTTAGAAAATATAAAATTAACTTTTGATATCTTCAGTATATTGAGACCAACTTGCCCATTTAGAAGTGCTGATAATATTAAAGATGCAATGAAATTATTCATCAATGATAAAGCAGATTCACTCAGGGCAGTCCAAAAGTGTAAAGAACACCCAGGTAAAATGTGGAAAATCAATGGAAATAGGATGAGCCCAATACTTCAAGGAAAGATTGGAGATACTCCATGGCATAGCTCTCAGTATGCCGCTCTGCCAGAAATATTTGCTCAAAATGCTAGCTTAGAAATTGCATGGATAAATTCTTTAAGGAAGTTTAGATCTATTTCTGGAGAGCAGATTATTCCCCTTATTAGCAAAAATTTAGAGGGCTTTGATATAAATACTCAAGAGGATTGGGATCTTTTAGAGATATACACAAAAAAAGATAATACATTACTACCAATTATCGATAAAAAGCCTTATATTGCAGTAGCTAAAGACAAATAAAAACAATGAATAATACACAATTGGTTTCAAGATTAGAAAATATTTCTAATTATGGAAGATACGTCATAATTAAGACTTTAATTGATTCAGGGTTGGGACATCCTGGCGGATCTCTTTCTGCAATAGATATGCTGACAGCACTTTATTTTGAGGTGATGAATATTGATGCCTCTGAGCCTAATTCAGACTTAAGAGACAGATTTATTTTAAGTAAAGGTCATTCTAGTATAGGAATGTGTAGCATTCTCTGCATGAAGGGTTTTATTTCTGAAACAGAGCTTAAAACTTTTAGAAAAAATAATAGTCAGCTATGGGGACATATGGATATAAAAACCCCAGGTGTTGAAATGTGTACCGGCTCCCTAGGACATGGTTTTGCAGTTGGTGCTGGAAGAGCATTAGCAGCAAAAATAGACAACAAGGATTTTATAACCTATGTAATGATGGGTGATGGCGAAACCCAGGAGGGCTCTATTTGGGAAACAGCAATGGCTGCTGCAAATTATAAGCTTGACAATCTCATTGGAATTGTTGATAGGAACAAGATACAGCAATGTGGTTTTACTGAAGATGTAATGGCTCTGGAGCCATATAAAGATAAATGGGAAGCATTTGGTTGGAGAGTGATTGAAATTGATGGCCATAATATGAATGAAATTCTTGACTCTCTGAAAGCGCCAAAAGTTACAGATCAACCAACTCTTATCCTAAGCAATACAATTAAAGGCAAAGGGATCTCATTTATGGAAAATGATAACCATTGGCATGGCGGAGGCTCAATTGGAAAATTTGCAAATGAAGCTTTAGAAGAAGTTAAAGATTTTGCAAAGTATAAGGAGTTGCTTGATGGCTAGAAGCATTAGAGTTGGGTATGGAGAACATATTACAAAAAGAGGGCATGAAAATTCAGATTTAATTCTTTTAGAAGCTGATCTGGCTGATTCTACTCAGTCAGAGCCTTTTCAATTAGCTTTTCCTAACAGATATTTCCAAATAGGAATTGCTGAGCAAAATATGGTGGGTATGGCAGCAGGCCTAAGCCAAGAAGGCAAGCTTCCAGTTGTTAATTCATTTGCAGCATTTATTGCCATGAGGGCATGTGAGCAGGTTAGAACAGATGTAGCTTATCCTAACTTAAATGTAAAATTTGTTGTTTCACATGCTGGAGTTAGCGCAGGCTCTGCTGGACCAACTCATCATACTTATGAAGATATAGCTATTATGAGATCAATTCCAAATATGACTGTAATGGTTCCAGGAGATGTTAGAGAAATGCGACAAGTGCTTGATGTTGCTTTAGAATTAAAAGGCCCTGTATATATAAGGATTTCCGCAATAGATATTCCAGATACTTACACGAAAGATACTGTTTTCTCAATCGGAAAAGCAACAATACTGAATAAAGGAAGTGATATAACTCTAATTACAACTGGAACAATGATGTGTGAAGCCTCAGAGGTTGTAAAAAATTTAGAGCAAAAAGGTATAAGTGCAAGACTTCTACAAATGGCTTCCATCAAACCAATTGATAAAGACTCCATAAAACTTGCTGCTAAGGAAACAAACCATATTTTTACTATTGAAGAACATAATGTTATTGGCGGACTTGGATCTGCCGTTGCAGAAGTTTTATCTGAAAATAATTTAGGAAAACTTACAAGGCTTGGCTTTAACGATGAGTTTTGTAAGGTTGGTGGTGATCCTAGTTTTCTATTGGATCATGCTGGTCTATCTTCAGATAAGCTAACACAAAAGATTTTACTCGAGATTGAAAAATAATATGCCTCTTTCCTTAAGAGTTATTGCAAAGTTGAATGATTGAACAAATAATTATCGAAAATCAAAGAGTTGCTGTAATAGTAAGAGAAAATTATCGAACAGAAAAAACTAATTTTGTTAGTGATCCTAATGATGTCCTTCAATTAGGCCATATTCTCTATCCTGCAGGCTCATCAATTACACCTCATATCCATAATGAAATCGAAAGAAAGATTTTAGGCACACCAGAAGTTCTTATTGTTCAAAAAGGAAAAATGAAAACAACTTTTTACAACGACAAAAAAGAACCAAAAAAGGATGTAGTCCTTAGTAAAGGAGATGTAATAATTTTGCTAAGTGGAGGTCATGGTTTTGAGATGATTGAAGATACTGTCCTTATGGAAATCAAACAAGGCCCCTATTTAGGAGAGCTTGATAAGGAAAGGTTTTAGAAATGATCTTAGTAAGCGAGCCAGTTGTTGGTAAAAAAGAGCTTGAAAATATTTTAGATTGTCTTGAAACAGGCTGGATCTCTTCAGCTGGAAAATACATTGATGAATTTGAAAGATCATGGTCTTCTTATTGTGGAATGAAACACGGCATAGCAGTCAGTAACGGCACGGCCGCTCTTGAGATAGCTGTATCTTGCCTCCAGCTTGAGAAGGATTCGGAAATTATTCTTCCAACTTTTACTATTATTTCATGTGCACAAGCGATTACAAAGCAAGGCTTAGTTCCTGTTTTGGTGGATTGTGAAGAAGATACTGGATGCATGGATATCTCAAAAATAGAGGAAAAGATAACGAAAAAGACTAAAGCAATTATGTGTGTGCATATGTATGGTCATCCAGTAGATATGGATCCTCTCTTAGAGCTAGCAAAAAAACATGATTTAAAAATAATTGAGGATGCTGCTGAAGTTCATGGAGCAGAATATAAAAAGAAAAAATGTGGAAGTTTTGGCGACATAAGTATTTTTAGCTTCTATGCAAATAAGCTTATTACTACAGGAGAGGGAGGCATGGTTCTAACAAATAATGATGAGTTTGCTAAAAGAGCTAAATCATTAAGAAATTTATGTTTTCAATCGGACAGACGCTTTAAACATGCTGAAATTGGTTTTAATTACAGGATGACAAATATGCAGGCAGCCATTGGTGTTGCTCAGATTGATAGATTAGAGGAAATTGTCGAAAGAAAAAGATCTATAGCAAAACGATATTCAGAAAGTCTCTCAAATATAAAATCAATTCGTCTTCCTGTTGAGAAAGACTATGCAAAAAATGTATATTGGATTTATGGTATTGTTTTAAATAAAGATGCTAATGAGGATCCTGAAAGCCTTGCATTAAAGCTTAGGAATGCTGGAATTGAGACGAGACCTTACTGGTGGAATATTCATGAACAACCAGTCTATTTAAATCAAGGGCTTTTTAAGAATGAAAGTTATCCTACAGCAGAATTCTTAGCTTCAAGAGGCCTTTATATACCAAGCGGTTTAAATTTGACAAAAGAAGATCAAGACAAAGTCATAGATGAAATTCAAGGAATATTTGGCAAATCATAGATAGGATTATGATTGGCTATATTAAGTTTGCTATACAAAAAATATTTTACGTACGTTTATTTTACGTTTATAGAAAACAAGCTTCTAAAAATATAAAAATTAGCAAAAATATTGAAATTGATTCTTCATACAGCATAAATATAATTCAAGATAAAAATACTTTTAATCAGCTTTTAAATAATGGTTTTAGTTTTGATGGCTACCCTAATGACCAAGATATAAATATAGGACTAGATAGTGGAGGAATTTTAATTGCCATATTCTATGAAAAAAGAATTGCACATACTTCATGGCTAACAAATCAAGATCAGTCAGCAATTTTCGATTCAATATTTAAATCGAGCACTTTTGCGGGTAAAAACTTTGGTTATATAGGCCCCTGTAATACATACAATAATCACAAAGGAAAACGATTGTATCCTTATGCTTTACAAAAAGCTTGTCATTTATTATTAGAATTTGGCAATGAAGCAGTTTTAATAAATACAAAGAAAAACAACATTCCATCCATAAAAGGAATAATTAGGGCCGGATTTAAACCATTTGTTAAAGTATATAAATTTAGAATCTTCGGCCTTTCAAAAAATATTTTATCTAAACTATGAAAAAAATTATTTGGTTTGGTACAAAGCTTATACAAAGTGGAGGGGGCGAGCGCCTCAGCCTAGAGGTTACAAAAAGTTTAAGCATAAATTATGAAGTTTATTATCTAGCATATCACTATAAATCAGAAAAAGTTTTTAATGGTTTGTATGATTCAATTCCAATCCAGTATTTCTCTGATGATTATCCAAAAACAAAATTCTCAAATCCATTTACTAAAAGAATATGGTTATTGAAAAGAAGATTATGGCTTAGGAAAAAAATCAAACAAATAAAACCTGATTTAATAATAACAACAGGCACTTGGTTACAGGTTTCAGAGCTATACCTTTCCACACTTGGTTTAAAAATAAACTATATTGTGCATATATTTGGAAGTTTGTTTGCATTTCCTCCAAAAAGAGAAAGTATGAAATATGCTAGAATTTTTAAAAAAAATTTTTTAAAGATTAGAAATTCGGTTGAAAGTTATCAGGAAGTAGTACCGGTCAATAATCCAGAAAATTCAATTAAAAAACTTCTTGGCAATGAACTGAATGCATTAATTAAATACTTTGCTATCAGGAGAGCAAAAGCTATTTATGTTCTATCTGAAAGAAACAAAAAAGAGACTAACCTTCTTTATGGTAAATCTGCTACCGTTCTTAAAGGTGCTTTTCCAAAGAGTATTTTTGATTATTTACCAAAACGGGCTATAAAAAAAGAGCTGGGTCTTCAGGACAAAAAAGTTATTCTTTCAGTATGCAGGCTTTCATCTAATAAAAGAGTGGACTTAATAATTAAGAGTTTTGCACTTATCGCAAAAGATAACCCAGATACATATTTAGTTATAGGCGGAACTGGAAGTGAGGAAGAATACCTAAAGTCTATTGTAAAGAGTAAATCTTTAGAATCTCAAGTTCAGTTTATAGGCTTCATTCCAGATGAGTATTTATGGGATTATATGCATGGATGCGATATTTTTATAAGTCTGGATTTAGCCGATTTTGATATTGCACCATTGGAAGCTCTTGCCCTGGGAAGTAAGATAATCTGGTCTGAAGAGATTGAGTTACAGGAAATAGAACGTAAATTACCAGATTTAGTTTTTTCAGTTGATACCAATTTAACTAATATTTCTCATAAACTTCATCAGTGTATTAACAGTAGCAAAGTTTCTCAAAGTTCCTCAGATATCAAGGGAGCACTTTTTGAGTATTCATGGGAGAATTACTCTAAAAAAATGTTGCAACTTATTGATTCTTAAAAGAATGACTAAAGATAACATAAGTTCAAAACGTCAACTCACAAATGATAATCTTAGATCCTCTATAAGCTCGGGCGCTTTTTGGTCCTTTACAAAGCTTATCTCAACAAGACTTTTTAATATACTTCAATTAATTATACTAGCGCGTATTCTTACTCCAGAGGATTTTGGTTTTTTTGCAATTGCTTTAATGGTATACGGATTTGCAGAAGCCATTAGCTATATGGGATTTAATCAGGCACTTATTTACATGAAAGATTTTGATAGAAATCATTTAAATACTCTATTTGTTGTAAATATTATAAGAGGAATCATTTTGAGCTTTCTTATGATTGTTTTAGCTGTTCCTGCAGGCAAAATCTTAAATGAGCCCTCTGCCTATATATTTATATATGGAATGGCTTTTACTCCAATAATTACTTCATTTCACAATCCCGCAATGGTTGCTTTTCAAAAGAATTTGGAATTAAAGCCTGAGTTATTTTTTCAATTAAGTGGGGTCACTCTATCACTTTTAATTTCAGTTTTCATCGCAATGTTTTATCCCTCAGCTTGGGCACTCGTGGGAGGAGTAATAGCACAACAGCTCGGTCAACTTTTTGCGTCATACTACTTACATCCATTTAGGCCTCAATTCAAGTTCAAAAAGAAGTCTTTTGATCCAATGATGAATTTTGGTAAATGGATAATAATTTCGCAGAGTTTAAAGTATTTTGTGTCAAATATACCTACCTGGACAATAGGATCACAAATAGGTGTGCAAGCCTTAGGTCTTTATCGAGTGTCTGGAAGAATTTCGGAATCTTTGGGAAGAGATTTTTCGAAAATGATAACATCTGTGGCATTTCCATCTTTTTCTTTTCTACAAGATTCTAAAAATAAGCTTGGTGAAGTTTATTATGCAAGTCAAAGATTAGTCGGTTCTGTAAGTTTTTTAATTTTTGGGCTGTTAATTTCTATGCCAGATAGATTCGTTTATGTTTTACTTGGTGAAAAGTGGACTGAAGCAATTGAAATCATCTTTCTTTTATCAATCTTAAGTCTTTTTCAGAACATTGGCTCTCAGGTTGAGGTTATTAAAGCATCTGGGAACACAAAGTTTCTTACTATGATTGTTTTCATTAGAGTTACGTTAATTTCCTTGTTTATATACCCAGCAGTTCATTTCTTCGGTATCAATGGTGCTATTTATGTGATTATAGTTTCAGCAATCATAACTTTCCCAATATCAATGATTCAGGTTTGCAGTTTTACTGAAACAGCACCAACAAAGCTAATTAAAATTTATTGCCCACCTTTTATTTCAATTATTATTATGATGACTGTATCAAATATTTTGGATAATCTTTTTATCTCTAAATTTGGCTTAATCTCTAGTCAAGGACTATTGCTTTTTTTAATTATGATTCTACTGGCAAGTCTGACATATTTAGTAAGCTTATTTATTTTTGATAAGTTTTTGAGAACAGGAATATATTCAGAAATCTTTAATCTTGTTTCTGAAAGGCTTAAATGAAATGGACTCTTAAGATATTACCAAAATAAAAAGATAAAATATTAATCATGATCAATAAAATTACTTATTATCTAAAATCAACTCTCAAGGGAAGTTTTATTGATCACCTCAGAGTGTTGATACTTGCTCAAAAGGATAAAGATAAAGAAATCGATGTTTTAAATATTTTATGTGATAAAAAAAAGGGATCAATTGATATTGGAGCTGCTGTTGGCTTTTATACTCATTATATTTTAAAACATAGTTCATTTTGTTATTGTTTCGAAGTAAATCCTGAGAGAGCAAAAAGGTTAAAAAAAATATTCTCCAGCAACAAAGTAAAAGTTGAAACAATTGCGTTATCTAACAAAAAGAGTAGCACACTTTTAAAAACACCAATTAAGGATGGAATTCCTAGTATGGGAAGGGCTTCCGTAGAGTCTGAAAATTTATTTCATGGACAACAAACTGAAACATTAGAAGTTTTTACTAATATGCTTGATAATTTTTCTTTAAAAAATATCGGCTTTATAAAAATTGATGTCGAAGGTCATGAGCTTGCTGTTTTAGAGGGAGGAAAAAATCTTCTTTTAAAAAACTCTCCAAACATATTAGTAGAAGCAGAGGAAAGACATAAAAAAAATGCTGTCAAAAAAATTAATAATTTTTTATCAGAATTTGGCTACAAGGGTATTTTTTTATTTAATAATAAGTTTATTGATTTGGATTTATTTAATGCAGAGCTTCACCAGAGAGTGAGTGCAAGTTCTGACAAAGCAAACTATGCAAATAATTTTATCTTTTCAAAGAATGCTCAAATTATCAAAATGATAAAAAACCTAAGATTTTAATAATGCTTTTACACATAATTCCTAACACAGCAAATGATAAGAATTACTCTGACACTGGTGGAACGAAAGGGATAAAAATCTTTTATGAATATTTCGTCGACAATAATATTGAATATGAAGATTTAATAGCACCAAACCGATCAGATAAAGAACTTATGAAAATACTTAAGAGTATGGATTTAAAAAAATTTTCGCATATATTTATACACTACACATCATTTGTTGGATCACTAAAATTTATCAAAAAAACATATCCAGACATTATTGTAATTGTGAGATCACATAATGCTGAATTTCCTCATTAGATCCATCATTCATATTCATGGTTTTTAAGTGGTAACTGGATAGAAGCCCTCAAAATATTTTTAATTTCTTTTGTAAAACTTCGAGGTGACATAATTTCTTCAAGATTAGCAGATTATATTTTGGTCATTACTCCTTGGGAGCTTGAAAATTATTGGAAATTATTTCCAAATAAATGTAATTTCTTATATGTTCCTTATTTCTCACCTCAACAAACTATTCAGAGAAATATTTCAGATTTTAGTGATCGCGATTTAATTTGCACTTGTCTTTTATCAACAAATAAATCTCCTTTTTTGATAGATGCTGCTAAAAATTTTCAAATGCTTGTTGAGAAAACTGAGAAAGATTTACCAAATTGGATTTTTATGATTTCTGGTAATAATGATGGTATAAAAAGAAGCAAGAATAAAAGAGTAATATTTACTGGAATTGTTGATGATCCAATTAAATTGCAAAGAGAAACAAGGGTAGTTGCAGTTTTATCTGACTTTGGTTTCGGCTTCAAGACCAAAATATTAGAATCAATAGAGAATGGATGTCTTGTGCTAGTAAGTAAAAAGCTTTTTGATAGACTTCCAGATGAAGTTAAGACAGGATGTATAAGAGTAAATATTGAACAACCAAAAACATTCTTTCAAGGTCTTAAAAAAGCAGAACTTTCTTATTCCAAAAGTGAAGTTAACCAATTTTTAAAAGGCGTAGCTTTTAAAAACCTTAATCAAGCTTTCATAAAATAATGTATAAGACTAAATGACTATAACTTTGATAGGATATCTTTTACTACCAGTTGGAATATATGGATTCCTCTTTAGCACAAAGCTTTTATATAAACTTACAATATTTTTTTTACCTTTTACTGCTTCAGCAATAATTTATTTAGGTGATGATGATGCCAGCGCTTTGTTGCTAACAGTTTTTTTTGGCCTTTTGTGGATAATAAATTCAATAGTCAAACTATCAATTAAAAAAAATCTAATAAATTCAAATTTTTTTATTCATAAAGGCATATTCCTTTTAGTTTTATTTTTATTTATTTGTTTTTTATCAATATTTCTTATCCCTTTAACCGATAATTTCAAGATTTTTTCAATTGATCTAGGAAGATTCTCTCCTCTCGTTATTAAGTCATATCACATTAACCATCTTTTTTTTGTTACTTATGGAGTGCTTTTTGCAATACTCTTAGTTAATCAAAACAATAATTTAAATAATATAATTGAAACAATAAAAATTTATAGCTATTCAATAATATTTGTAATTCTTTGGGGAATGTTTGAGGTATTTTCAAATGTTTTTGGAGCTAACTTCCCATATTTTATTTTTAATAACACTCCATCAGATTCAGAGCTTGGAGACAGCATGCGGAAACTTGGAGAGATAGGTTTTTTTAGGATGTCGTCAGTAGGAGATGAGCCTTCAACAATTGCACGATCTATTTTAATTGTTATTCCAGTATTTATTACAAGTTATTTATATAAGATTAGTATTTTCTCAAGAAAGATAGATAATTTTGTACTGCTTTTGATGAGTATTGGCATTTTAGCTACTGCGTCTTCTTCAGGCATTAGTGGATTTATTTTGGTTCTAGTTGCATCTATCATAATTAAGGCTTTTCTTGAAGAAAGGATTTTAAGGCCAGCACTTTTACTAATGTTTGTAAGCATCTTTTTGGTAGTTCTGTATTTAAATAATGAGTTATTTGCAGCATATTTCGAATATATATTTTTAGGAAAGTTAAGCTCTGATTCTTTCTTCAATAGACTTGCAACTGTTACGAATAGTTTTGATGTCTTTATGTCTTTACCTTTCTTTGGAGCAGGTTTTGGTTCAGTTACTTCAGATGATTTAGTTATCAAACTCATCTCAAATACAGGTATTTTTGGCCTAAGTGTGTTTATACTCTTGCTCATTATTACTCAAGCAGGGCTAATAAAAGATATGAAATTAATGAAGCTTGTCTCAAAAGAAATGATTCTTTTTCAAGTCTCAATATGTATAATATTTTTTGCATATTGGCTTGTAACTCAAATAGTAGGTTGGTCTCATCAATTTCAAACAGGTTTTTTTGTTTTGGGGCTTGCCTTCTCTCTTATAAGAATAAAAAATAGTTACAAAAAAGAACATATCTCTAAACTTAAAATATGATTAAATTTATAAAAGTCTATCTAAAAAGATTTGATTTTTTGGTATCAAATATTAGAGCTATTAGACGATGGCAAAGATTAAATCAAAAAAATCTTTATCCCTCATGGAAAAATCTTTCTAGTAAAGCAAATTTAAAAAAAGAAAATATAACCAAAGTTTTGATGGCTCCAAGTGTTGGAGGTCATGTACCTATGTTTAATATAGAGAGTTTAGTTGGAGCTGCCTTAGTAGAGAGGGAAGCTGATGTCGATATTCTTTTATGTGACGGAGTACTTCCCGTTTGCCTAGAGTGTGAACATGTTAAGTTTTCTTCCCAAGGGCTTATCGCAAGACTCATAGATGATGGGCCTAAAAAACTTTGCGGTTCATGCTTTAAGCCTGCAGAAAAATCTATTTTTAACTCAGCACTAAAATTACGAAAATATTCTGAGCAAATTAAAGAAGAAGATAGTCTGAAAGCTAGAGAAATTAGCCTTGATATTCCATATGATGATATTCAGGATTTTACTCATAAACAAATAAAAATAGGCGAGCATGCATATGCTGGAGCTCTAAGATTTTTTGGAAGGGGTTCATTTGATGGGGTCAAACAAAGTGAGCCAGTTCTTCGGAGATATTTAGAGGCAGCTCTTCTAACAGCAACTGTAACTCAAAGACTTATTGATAAATATAATTATGATGTAGTGGTTTTAAACCATGGTATTTACATTCCCCAGGGCATTATTGCAGATGTTGCAAGAAAAAATAATGTAAGAGTTGTTACCTGGAATCCTGGATACAAAAAAGGAGGGTTCTTATTTTCTCATGGTGATACATATCACCATACAATGATGAGTGAACCTTCATCTTCGTGGGAAAATATGAGGTGGGACAAGCGCCATGAGGAAGAAATTACAAAATATTTAAAAAGTAGATGGGTTGGTGCACAAGACTGGATAAAGTTTCACAAAGATCCTAATTTAGATAAAAAAGCTATCGAAGATCAGCTAGGTATTGATTTTACTAAACCCTGTATTGGGCTTTTAACAAATGTTATTTGGGATGCCCAGCTTCACTATCCAGCAAATGCATTTGAATCAATGACTGATTGGATTATAGATACAATTCAATTTTTTATAAAGAATCCACATCTTCAGCTCCTCATCAGAGTGCATCCAGCAGAAATTACAGGAGGTGTTCCATCAAAAGAAAAGGTAGTAGATGTTATAAATACGGAATTTGATTCTCTGCCAAACAATATCTTTGTGATTCCTCCAGAGAGCACATTAAGTACCTATGTGGCAATGGAGCAATGTGATTCAGTTTTAATATTTGGAACAAAATCTGGAATTGAATTAACAAGTTCAGGTATTCCAGTCATTGTTGCTGGTGAAGCATGGATTCGAGGGAAGGGAATTACCACGGATGTTTCTGATAGAGATCATTATCAAGAACAACTTTTGAACCTTCCTTTAAACAAAAGACTCTCAGCTGAAACTATCTTGAGGGCAAAGAAATATGCTTACCATTTTTTCTACAGAAGAATGATTCCCATAAAATCTGTAGATCCTATTCCTGATTGGCGAATGTTTAAAGTGAATATTGAGAGTTCAAAAGACCTGCAAGAAGGAAATGATTTAGGTTTAGATATTATATGTAATGGAATTATAAATAATGAACAATTTATTTTTCCAGCTGAGGATTTCATCTAGTTTTAATTTATAATACTTTTCATGACATCAAAGCAAAATCTAGATGGTGACAAAGAATTTTATGATACCAATGTTGAAATTGGTAAACAAAATGATTTTGTAAAATGGGCAGAGAAGATTACATTTTATTTTAGCGGTTACAGTAACGAGCTTGACAAGAAACTTTCTGGTACAGATGGAATTGTTGCAGAGCTTGGAGCTGGAAGTGCTTCTTGCTCAATATGCGCTTCACGATTAACAAATGTTTCAAAAGTATTTGCTGTAGATATATCAATGACTCGCATGGAAGTTCTTGCAAAAAATGCTATGAAATTTATAAGTGGAAACCCAGAAAAGATTGAGTTTTTAGAAGCAAATTTTAATGAGGAATTGCCTTTTGAAGACAATTCACTTGATGCAATTTTATTTGACGCAGCTATGCATCATTCAAGGTCTATGTGGCATCTTCTATCAGAATGCAGAAGAGTTTTAAAAAATAAAGGAATTTTGATTGCACAACGTGAATCATTTTGCTCCCCTTTAAGGGCAAAACAACAATTTGATAATCTCTTAAAAAGTCCTGAAATTGCTGCCAAGGTTTCTGAGAACATGTATTTAAAAGAGCAATATCTCTATTATTTAAATGTATGTGGTTTCGATGCTGAATTTTATCCTCACTCTCCAAATAGAATGAAGTCCATACTTAAATTCCTTAATGGAAAAATTTTTTGTGATGGAATTTTGATTGCTTATCCAAAATAAAAGACTTAAAAAATATCTTGTGAAAATTATTTGAAAAACATAGTCTGCAATATCCGTAATACTCAAGCCAACACCACTGGTGTTCAAAGGTATACCAATGAAATCGTCAAAAGAATTTCTAACAATCTTGAGCTTGTCAAACCTAACAATGTCTTTGCAGGTGTAAAAGGGCATATTTGGGAGCAGACTGTTCTACCTTTAAAATTAAAAGGAAGACTCTTATGGAGCCCGGCAAATACCGGGCCACTATCAGTAAAAAATCAAGTGATATCAATTATGGACATGTCACCAATTGATCATCCTGAATGGTTCAGTAAAAGGTTTTCCAAGTGGTATCAATATATGGTGCCCAAACTCATAAATAATTGTAAAGCAGTAATAACTATTTCAAATTTCTCAAAATCAAGAATTGTTTACCACTGTCCAAATACCGAAGATAAGATTCATGTAACCCATTTAGCAGCTCATAAAAAGTTTAAAAATACCCAGCTCTTGTATGCTAAAGATAATTTAAATCTTCCATCAAAAAAATATATTCTAGCGCTTGGCTCGCTTGAACCCAGAAAAAATCTTAATTTTCTTTTGAATGCTTGGAAAAATGTTCTAAATAGAATACCAGATGACACTTATCTTGTAGTTTCAGGACTTTCTGCATATAAAAATATTTTTGCGGACTACAGTATTAAAAAAATACCACAAAGAGTTCATTTCACTGGATATATAGAGGATGAGGAGCTACCAAATCTTTACTCTAATGCCTTAGCTTTAACATATACACCCCTGTATGAGGGTTTTGGCTTGCCTCCCCTTGAAGCCATGTCATGTGGAACACCTGTAATAACCTCAAACAACACCTCCATACCAGAAGTAGTCGGAGATGCTGCAATAAAAATTAATCCTAATGATGTCGAAGAATGTTCAAATGCAATTTATAAAATTATTCATGAAGAACAATTAAGAAAAAAACTGATAGCTCGGGGATTAATTAAATCAAAAGCATTTAGTTGGGATCTTACAGCTAATAAAACATTAGAAATTCTTGAAAAGGCTTTATAATTTATTAGGTAAATAAAAAAAACATATGTCAAAAATTATAAGGGCAAGGGCACCTTTAAGATTGGGTTTATCTGGAGGAGGAACAGATGTGTCTCCTTACTCTGATATTTATGGTGGACTTGTTTTAAATGCCACAATAGATAGGTATGCATACACAAGTATAAGATTATTAAAAAAACCTATTATTAGATTTGTATCATCTGATCTTGGCACGTTTAAAGAATTTAATATAAATGATGAATTGGAGCTTGATGGACAGTTTGATTTATTTAAAGCCGCATATAAAAAAATTATTAATGAATTTAACTCCGGGAATAGAATTTCGTTAGAAATTACTACATTTTGTGATGCACCTCCTGGTTCAGGGCTTGGCTCATCTTCAACTTTGGTTGTGGCAATAATTAAAGCTATGCTCAAACTAATTAAAGTAGATCTTGATCAGCATTCTATTGCTTGGATGGCATATGAGATTGAAAGATTAGAGTGCGGCCTGCTAGGTGGCAAACAAGATCAATATTCTGCAACTTTTGGGGGAATCAATTTTATGGAGTTCAATGGAGACCAAACAGTTGTAAATCCTATAAAGCTTTCAGAAAAAATTATTTGTGAGCTTGAGGCTTCTTTGGTTTTATTCTATACGGGGATTTCAAGAGAATCTGCAAGAATTATAGAGAGCCAAACATCAAAAATGAAAGAAGGAAAAGAAAAAAGCATTGAATCTTTTCATGCAATTAAAGAGGAGGCAAGGAAAATGAAGGACGCTTTGATTGATGGAAATCTCGAGGGTATTATAGATTCGATGAATAATAATTGGAGAAACAAAAAAAAATCTGCTGAAAATGTTTCAAATAATATGATAAATAATATTTATAAAGAAGCTTTTAATGCTGGAGCAGTTGCTGGCAAAGTCTCAGGAGCTGGTGGTGGTGGATTTATGATTTTTATTGTTAAACCTGAAGATAGGATGAGGTTAATAAAAAAACTTCAAACATTCGATGGCCAAATTAGCAATGCTCACTTTACTTTCAATGGGGCACAATCATGGAAAACTTAATGAAAAAGTACATAAATTCACAAATTATAGAATGTAGTAATGTAATGAATAAAATGCTCAAAGATGAAGCTTTATCATCTTTACTAATTTCTTCTGCTAACTCATGTGTTGAATGCCTTAATTCAGGAGGAAAAATCCTTCTTGCAGGAAATGGTGGGAGTGCAGCAGATGCTCAACATATAGCAGGTGAGCTTGTTAGTAGATTTGCTTTTGATAGACCGGGACTATCTGCCATAGCTTTAACCACTGATACATCAATTCTTACCGCCATTGGAAATGATTATGGATATGAAAATTTATTTGAAAGGCAGATTCAGGCAATTGGAAATGAAAAAGATGTTTTTATTGCTTATTCAACTTCTGGAAGCTCACCAAATATAATAAATGCTCTTAAGTATGCTCAAAAAAATGGGATATTAACCATTGGTTTAACTGGTATACGAAAAGGGATAATGACAGAGCACTGTGATATTTGTCTTGAAGTTCCTTCACTAGATACTCCAAAGATTCAAGAAGGTCACCTTGTATTGGGTCACATAATTTGTGGTCTAATTGAGAATTCAATTTTTGGAAATCTATCAAAGTAAGTAATTAGAAATGTTATTAAACTTCTTTTTGGTAATTTTAATTTCTTTTTCATTATGGAAAATTAAAGTATTTCACATAATATCCCGATGAATAGAGAAAAAGCGTTATTTTTAGACAGAGATGGAATAGTTAATGTTGATTATGGCTATGTTCATAAAAAAGAACAAGTATCCTTCATAAAGGATATATTTCTTATATGCAAGGAAGCATTCCAACTTAAATACCAGATTTTTATAATTACAAACCAGGCTGGAATTGCAAGAGGTTATTACTCGATTCAGGATTTCAAAGATTTAACAAAATGGATTGAGGAAGAGTTCAAGAGTAGGGGTATAGAAATCAAAGAAACAATTTTTTGTCCATACCATCCCGAGCATGGCATTGGAGAATTTAAAAAAGATTCAGACTTTAGAAAACCAAATCCAGGGATGATAAATTATGCCTCAAAGAAATATAATATTGACCTAAAGAAATCTATTTTGCTTGGAGACAATATTTCTGATATTGAAGCTGGAATTTCTGCAGGAGTCATCAGAAACTTTCTTTATAATCCCGAAATTAGTGAAAAAGAAATATATAATATTCAAAATTGCACAAAAATAGACAGCCTTTTAGACATCAGTCAATATCTCCAATATGAATAATTTCCTGAAAATAAAAACATGAAAGTTGCCATAGTTCACGATTGGCTAGTTACATATGCTGGAGCTGAAAGAGTTCTTGAGCAAATGTTAAGCTGCTACCCAAAAGCTGACATTTTTTCTTTGGTGGAATACCTTGATAATAAAGATTTTATTAAAGACAAGATTGTAAAGACATCTTTTATACAAAAATTACCCTTTTCAAAGACAAAATATAGATCTTATTTGAGTTTAATGCCCATTGCGGTAGAGCAATTTGATCTTTCAAGATATGATTTAATAATTTCTTCATCACATGCAGTAGCAAAAGGAGTATTAACAGGACCTGATCAACTACATATATGTATGTGCTATTCCCCTATTAGATACGCCTGGGATCTTCAACATCAATATCTTAAAGAATCTAGTCTTGAAAAAGGTTTAAAAAGCTTAATAGCAAGACATATATTGCATCAAATAAGGAAATGGGATTATCGAACTTCAAACGGAGTTGATCATTTCATCGGAATTTCACACTTTATTCAAAAGAGAATAAAAAAAATTTATAGAAGAGATTCAAAAGTAATATATCCACCAGTTGATACTAAGTTATTTAAAAATATTGATAGGAAAAAAAATGATTTTTATGTCACCTGTTCTAGAATGGTCCCGTATAAAAAAATAGATTTAATTGTTGAAACATTTTCAAAGGAATTTCCAGACAAGGAGCTTATCGTTATTGGAGATGGACCTGATTTTAAAAAAATTAAAAAAATTGCTAAGAAAAATATACAATTATTGGGACAAATACCTCCCAAAGAACTGCTTTCATTCTTAAGTCAGGCAAAGGCATTTATTTTTGCCTCAGAAGAAGATTTTGGTATTGCTCCAATTGAAGCCCAAAGTTGTGGAACTCCAGTAATCGCATACAAAAAAGGGGCTGCTAAAGAAACAATCATTGGAATAGAAGATAATGACCCAACAGGAGTATTTTTCGAAGAACAAACAGTTAAATCATTGGCATCTGCTATAGATGTATTTGAAAAAAATCATTCAAAAATATCATATGAAAATTGTATAAGAAATGCTGAAAGATTTTCGATTGATAGATTTCGTAGTGAATTTAAGACTTTTGTTGAGTTAAAATTTAAAGAATTTGAGGAAAAAAGATGAAGAAAGTAATTGTAACAGGCATAACTGGTCAAGATGGCGCATATTTAGCAGAGTTTTTGTTGAATAAAGGATATAAAGTTTATGGAACTTTTAGGAGAACTTCATCTGTAAATTTATGGAGGCTAAAATATTTAGGTATTGAAAATCATCCTAATCTTGATCTTATAGAATTTGATCTTACAGATGCCTCTGCTGCATACAGAATGATTAATTCAATAAGGCCTGACGAAATCTATAATTTAGCTGCTCAAAGTTTTGTCGGCGTCTCTTTTGAGCAGCCCTCTGCAACTGCAGAGATTACAGCAATTGGCGTAATAAATCTTTTAGAGGGTATAAGACAAGTTGATACAAGAATTAAATTCTATCAGGCATCTACTTCTGAAATGTTTGGATATGTTCAAGAAGTTCCACAAACTGAAAAAACTAATTTTTATCCCCGAAGTCCATATGGAGTTGCAAAACTTTATGCGCATTGGATAACGATTAATTACAGGGAATCATATGGTATTCCAGGATACTGTGGAATACTTTTCAATCATGAATCTCCATTAAGAGGCTTGGAGTTTGTGACAAGAAAGATTACAGATTCTGTCGCAAAAATACATTTGGGACTTTTAGATCATATCCAATTAGGAAATCTTGACGCAAAGAGAGATTGGGGATATGCAAAAGAGTATGTTGAGGGAATGTATTTAATGCTTCAGTCAGATGCTCCTGATTCATATGTTCTCGCAACAAACAGAACTGAAACTGTTAGAGATTTTCTTAAAATGGCATTCCATGCTGTAAATATTGATATAGAGTTTGAAGGTAAGGCAGAAAAAGAATTAGGATTCAACAAGGAAAATGGTTCAAAAATTCTTGAGATAAATCCAGATTTTTATCGTCCAGCTGAGGTTGAATTACTTATTGGAGATTCTCAAAAAGCAAAAAATACTTTTGGCTGGGAGCCAAAGACAAAATTAGAAGAATTATGCTCTATTATGGTTGATGCAGATATTAAGAGAAATAAGGATGGAGATGTCTTCTAAAGTATTGCTTACAGGTGGGAAGGGTTTTACAGGTCATTATCTATATCAATCACTTCAAGATGATGGTTATAATGTCTATCATCTGCAAGCTGATATCACAAACAAGGTAATCCTTAAAGAAGAAATAAATAAATTAGAGCCAGAATATGTTATTCATCTTGCTGCTATTTCTTTTCCAGCTGAAAAGAATATTGATTCAATATACAAAGTCAATGCGCTTGGAACTATAAACTTGCTTGAGGTTTTATCAGGTTTAGAAAAGACACCGAAAAAAATAATCTTGGCAAGCAGCGCAACAATCTATGGAAATTCAACTAAGGAGGTCCTAGATGAAACAACAATCCCCGATCCAAGAAGCCATTATGGATGCAGCAAATTAATAATGGAATTTATGTCTAAAAATTTCTTAGACAAGCTTCCAATAATTATCACGAGGCCTTTCAATTACACGGGAATTGGCCATGATAGTAATACATTGATACCAAAAATTGTATCAACCTTTAAATCAAAAAAAGACTATATTTATCTTGGAAATATAAATATTTCAAGAGAGTTTAATGATGTAAGAGATGTTTCTTTAATTTATACAAAACTATTAGCTTCTCCTTCTAAATCTGGAACTTTCAATATTTGTTCTGGGAATTCAGTCTCACTCTTAAAAATAATTAACATAATGGAATCAATATCAAACCACAAACTTGAAATAAAAATTGATAATGATTTAATTAGACCAAATGAAGTAGAATCACTTTCTGGTTGCACAAAGAAATTATCATCTGAATTAGATCTTTCGTTCAAGTATGACATCGAAGATACTCTTTCATGGATCTATGAAAATGAAATATTAGACTTTTCCAAATGAATACAAGAATATCATTTAAACTTCTGCATTACATATATGGACAAAACATTGGAACACTTTTGATCTTCTTGGGAGGCATTGATTATGATTAAATTTATTAATAACTCAAAAGATGAACCATTTAATATTTTAAGAGATAGATATAATGAAGCTCTTTCCTCTGGTCAAAAATCTATTGAGGCATTAGCAATATCGTCCTTTTCAAGAGCTGATAATGAGGTAGATTCAAGATTTGTAAATCTCAAAATAGTAGATGGAAGAGAGTTCATCTTTTTTTCAAACTATAAATCACCAAAATCCTTGAGTTTTTCATCTCATGATCAAATATCAGCTCTTTTATACTGGAATAAGATAAACGTTCAAATAAGAATTAAAGCTAAAATTAAAAGAACACCTAAAGAATTTAATAATGAATATTTTAAGCATAGATCGCATGAAAAAAATGCACTTGCAATTAGCTCAGATCAATCAAAAAAGATTATATCTTATGAAAAAATTGTTGAAAACTTTAATAATGCAAAGACAGGTGAAGACCTAACTAAATGTCCTAATTATTGGGGTGGTTTTTCATTTGAACCTTATGAAATTGAATTTTGGAAAGGTCATAATTATAGATTGAATAAGAGAGATCATTACAAAAGAAACCTTGGTAGGTGGGAACATAGTATTCTAGAACCATAAAATTATTTAAAAAATTAAATATTTATTATAGAATTTCATCCGTGAGAAATTATTTAAACAATAACTTTACTATTTATAACCTATTCAGGTAATTATCATAGCTATAAACAAAAAAAATACTGCTCCATTAAACGAAAAAATCAAAGCAGAGAATATTATGCTTATAGATGCTGATGGATCTAAGATTGGCTTAATTTCAAAATCCACAGCATTAGAAAAAGCAGAAAGCGCCAATCTTGACTTAGTTCAAGTTTCTCCAAATGGAGCTGATCCAACAGTATGTAGATTGATGGATTATGGAAAACACATTTTTACTAAAAAGAAAAATGTATCTTCATCAAAAAATAAGACGAAAAGAACTAATGTAAAGGAAATTAAATTTAGACCCTCAACGGATGTAGGCGATTACAATATAAAATTAAAAAAAATAAAAAGCTTTATTCTTTCTGGAGATAAGACTAAAATAAGCGTCCGTTTTAGAGGAAGAGAAATACTTAACAGCAATCTTGGCTTAGATCTTCTTAAAAGAGTAAAAGAAGATTTATTAGATTTGGCTCAAGTAGATCAGGAGCCATCTCTTGAAGGAAGACAGCTTATGATGGTTTTATCTCCTCTGAAGAAAACTAGATAGATATATTATGGGCTATAAACAAAAAACACATTCTGGAGCAGCAAAGCGCTTTAAAAAAACTAGCAACTCAGTCAAAAGCAGGGGCGCTAACCGTAATCATATTTTATCTAAACAGTCGACGAAGAGAAAAAGACATAATAGGGGATTAAATAAACTAGAGGGTACCGTTCTAAAAATGGCTTCTCGTTTAATTAATAAATAATATGCCTAGAGTTACAAAAGCAAAAACTGCTAAGAAAAAGCATAAAAATATTCTGAAATCTACTAAAGGCCACTATGGCGCAAGAAGTAGGCTTTATAAAACTGCAAAACAGTCAAATATTAAAGCTCTCCAATATGCATTCCGCGACAGAAAAAATAAAAAAAGAGTATTTAAATCATTATGGATTTCAAGAATTAATGCCGGAGCCAGATCATTAGGCACTAACTATTCCGACTTAATTTATACTTTAAAGAAGAAAAATATACTTTTAAATAGAAAAATTTTGTCTGATTTGGCAGTTAATGATTTATCAACTTTTGAGAAAGTTATTAAAGTTGCTTCAAAATAAAATAAATGTCTTCGTTAGACAAAATTGATCCTCCTGAAATTGCTTCTAGCCAAGGTACGCTTCATCCAATAAATCAAACTAAGGATTTCTTACTAACTCTTTTAAAAGATATAGGATTTGAGGAAGTGCATGGACCTGAAATTGAATCGGAAGCATTCAATTTCGATATGCTAAATATAAAGAAGTCACATCCTTCCCGACAAATGCACGATACTTTTTATATTGAAAACAAAGAAAAGGTATTAAGAACTCATACTTCTCCTGTTCAAATACGAACAATGCTTAATGATAGTCCTCCTATGGCTATAACATCAGCTGGAAAAGTCTTTAGAAAAGATGATGATGCAACTCACCTTCCAATGTTTCATCAGGTGGAGGGAATATACATAGATGAAATTGTTACTTTTGCTAACTTAAAGGATTTAATTAATAAAATTATATTTACATTATTTGGTGAAGATACAAAGGTAAGATTTAGACCTTCTTACTTTCCGTTCACAGAACCATCTGCTGAAGTAGATATTCTTTCAGATGAAAATAAATGGTTGGAGATACTTGGATGCGGAATAGTTAACCCTATCGTTTTAGAAAATTGTAATATTAACTCAAAAAAATACAGTGGCTTAGCTTTTGGCTTAGGGGTTGAAAGAATTGCAATGCTTAAATATGGTGTTAATGATATAAGAGATTTCTATAAGTCCAATTTAGATTTTTTAAGTCAATTTAAATGAAAATTCTTTATAAAGACCTAATCAATTTTTTTCAAAGTAAACCTTCAAAAGAGCTCTTATCTGAGCAGTTATTTCAACTTGGGCATGAAAATACATTATCTGGAGAAGTTATAGAAATGGATTTAACGCCAAATAGAGGAGACTGCCTTTCTGTTCTTGGAATTGCGAGAGATTTAAGCGCATTCCACGAAACAAATCTGCAATTGGAGGTTTTTGAAGGAGAAATTGAAGAACTTAATATTAATTTTAAGAATCTTTCAACGAAAGACTGTCCTAAGATATCGTTTCTTGAAATAGAAATTGATCAAGTGCCAGACAAATATCATGATTATTTAGATTCCTATTTTGTAAACTTGAATATAAATAAAAATAATTTTTTTACTGATATTTCTAATTATTTATCTTATGAGCTAGGTCAGCCAACCCATTGCTATGATTCAAAAAAACTTGATGGAGTAATTACCTTTGAAAGTAAGGAGTGTAAAGAGCAGTTTAAAACCCTTCTTGATACCGATATTAATCTTAGTGGAACGAATTCTGTTTTTATAAATAATAAAGAAATTATTAGTTTAGCGGGAGTAATGGGAGGTAAGAAAACTTCTTGCTCAAATGAAACAAAAAAAACTCTTGTTGAATGCGCATTTTTTAATCCTGAATCGATTATTGGAAAGTCCATTAAATATAATATTCAGTCAGATGCCTCACATAAATTTGAAAGAGGTGTTGATATAAATTCACATGAGTTAGTTTTGAGAAGATTTATCAAAATAGTTCAAGATCATGCAAAGATAGTTTCCATAAAATGGTCATTTTTTGAAGAGAAAGTTTTTAAAAATATAGAACTAAATGTTGATGTAAATAGAATTAACTCAATTTTGGGAACTTCAATAAAAGAGAATTTCTATAAGAAATTACTAGAGAAAATTGGTTTTAAAATAGTAGATGAAAAAATAATAGTACCAAGTCATCGTAATGACATTTCCACGCAGAATGATCTTGCAGAGGAGGCAGCAAGAATTCTTGGGTACAACAATATTGAAAATAAACCTCTATCTATATATAAAAATCAATCTGATTCAAATAATTCTTTTATCGAAGATGTAAAAAGATTACTCTCAATAAAAGGTTTTAATGAGGTTATAAATTTTCCTTTTGTGGCTGACAATTTGCCCCAATCTATTTCAATAGATAATCCGCTTGATTCAAATAAAAAGTATCTAAGGTTAGATTTAAAAAAATCATTGATTGATAATCTTTTATACAATGAAAGAAGACAAAAAGATTCTATAAAGATTTTTGAGATATCTGATGTCTATTCCTCTAATGAAAAGATTTCCCAAAAATTAAAGTTGGGAGTTATTGCTTCGGGCAGGCAAGGCCATAATCACAACTCCTTCCAAAGAAAAATTGATCAAGATTACCTAAAAAATCAATTAAAAGATGCTTTTGATACAAAAAAATTAGATATTCAAGAGATTTCAAGGGCGGGGTTAGATACAAAAGTGAATAATAAGATATTCTATTTTGAGACCATTTTAGAGGAATCAGTTATTAATAAAGGCTATTGTGAGCCTAACGCAAAAGAAGAAATACATTTCAATAAATATAAAAAAATCTCTGAATTCCCTTCAAGCACTAGAGATTTTTCATTCTCAATTTCTAGATTATCAAAATATGATGATGTAATTGAGCATCTTTTAAATCTTAATCATGAATATTTGAAAGATTCCTTTATTTTTGACTTTTATAAGAATGAAAAACTTGGTGAAGTAAAGTTAGGTATAAGATTAATTTTTCAATCAAATGACAGAACACTTTCCGAAAAAGAAATACAAACTTTTTCTAATATTCTTTTAGAGCCAATTATAAAATTAGATGGTGTATCTATTCCTGGAATGACATTAAAAATTAATAAATAACAACATTTCTTTTAAGAAGTGTAAAATAAAGAAAGAAAATATAAATTAAAAATGAACTTTAAAACAAGAAACTTAATTTTTTTTACATTACTGTTTTCCGTTATAAGCTCTGGACAAGATTTAAGTGATTTTGATTTATCTCAATTAACTCCCGAGCAGATTAGAACAATTAATGATGCCTTGTCTGATCAGAGCATTGACTTCATTGATTCAGAAGATCCTATTGAGTTGAATGAGTCGTTGGTCATAAATGAAAAATCAACTGATTCAAATAAACTTGATGGTGCTAAATTTGGGTATGATTTTTTTGCGTCTATGCCAACTTCATTGAGTGCAGTTGGAGATTTGCCTCTACCTAATGACTATAAAATTTCTCTAAGAGATCAATTTACAATAATACTTTCCGGATCCAAAAATGCTGTTTTTGATTTAAGTGTCAAATTAGATGGAAGCATTTTATTTCCTGAGCTTGGAGCAATGAGAGTTGAGGGATTAACTTTCGGTGAAGTTTCTGAAAAGCTCTCTAAAAAAGTAAAACAATCATATGTTGGTGTTGACATAGATGTGTCTCTTAAAAAACTTAGTGCTAAAAAGATTACGATTGTAGGTGCTGTTAAAACTCCTGGTACTTATCTAGTAAATCCTTTCAGCACAATAACAGGGGCGTTAGCATTTTCAGGAGGAATATCTGAAATTGGAACACTTAGAAATATAAAACTAATCAGAAATAATGGAAAAGTCTTTAATTTTGATTTATACGATCTACTCATCAATGGCGACAGATCAAATGATTTAACAATTGAAGCAGGTGATACTATCTTAATTGGAGCAGCATCTCAATTTGTTGAAGTAAGAGGGCAAGTAAGAAGACCAGCAACTTATGAAGTCCTTCCTAATGAAACGATCAAAGATGTAATAGATTTCAGTTTAGGCTTTACCGAGATATCAAATAAATCAAATGTTTCTGTTGAAAGACTCGATCTAGAATCCTCCTCAGTAATAAGTAAAACTGTTAAAGATTTAAATCAGGAATTGGAAAACGTTATTTTAGTCCAAGTATTTGGTTATGTTAGTCAAAAAAATTCAGACATAAGAGTAATTGGTGCAGTAGAAGAACCAGGCTTCTATGAAGTTGAGAAATATCAAAATCTTGAAGATCTAATTAATGATTTAAATTTTGTTGATGAGTATCCATGGCTTGCTGCATTAGAGCAATATGACAAGGATAATTATATTAAAACAATAAACCTAATTAATTTAGAAGATAAAGAGACATATAAGAATATTAATTTACAACCTAATTCTAAGCTTATAGTTGCGAACATTAATGAGATGACTTATGCAGAAGTAAGCGAAGATACGTTAAAGACCATAGCCGATTATAAGCTTTCTATAAACCACAAGGGCCAAACTTATTCTTTACCAGTGTATGGAAAATTTAAAGTTGAAACATTTGTTAATTTTCTTGGGTTAGAAATGGATGATGTAAGCCCTGTAGCAACATACATTAGCCCATTGGAAAATCTTGTAATGAATATGGATTTTAAGGATATGAATTTTGAGGCAAAGAAATATCATAATATATCCTTCAGATCACCCATAAATGATCTTATAAAGGTAAAAATTTCCGGATCGGTAGAATTTCCTGGTGAATATACTTTAACTTCAAATACAACATTGCGGGAACTATATAACCTCATTGGTGAATTTAAACCTGAAGCATATAAAGAAGGAATCATTTTCTTTCGAGAATCTATAAGACGGCAACAATTAGATGCTATTAATAAGTCACAACGAGAAATAGACCAAGCAGTACTATCAAACATTGTTGAAGGAAATGATTTAGTAGATATAGAATTAATTAAAAGCTTGTCTTCGACGATAAACCCAGAAAATTTAGGAAGAGTAGCTGGAAATTATTCACCAAATTCAAATGAATCTTTAGAAATCATTTTATATGATGGTGATGAAATAATGGTTCCCGTTAAATCAAGCTCTATAAACATTCTTGGCGAAGTTCTAAATCCTACTTCAATTATCTTTGAACAAAACCTTTCCGTTCAGAAAGCAGTTGAAATGGCTGGCGGGTTTCAAGAAACTTCAGACAGGTCAAGAGTCTATGTTATAAAAGCAAATGGTTTAGTTGTTCCATCAAGCAGAAATATATTTAAAGGAAGAGTAAATTTAATGCCTGGAGATACAATAGTTGTTCCAAGAAAGATTGTTATTGAAAATACAGCACTTGAAGCATTAATCCCAATAACTAACGTCCTTTCTAATCTTGCCTTTTCAGCTGCGGCTATTGACAATCTGTCAAATAATTAATATTGAGAAATATTATATGAAAAAGAAATATTATATTTTTTTTATACTTTTCTTTTTTAATCAAAATGTTTACTTAGATAGTTTTAACTATAACTCATATAACAATCAGGGAGTTATAGGGCTAATAAATATGCCAAGTGCAAGATCCTATGATGAATCGTCATATGGAATTACATTGTATAGTGGAGATCCAGATCAAAAGATCACCATGACATCCTCACCATATGATTGGTTGGAGGCATCTTTCTTTTATACAAATATTGATGGTAAACCTTACTGTGAATTAGAAGCAGATCCTGTTTGTGATCAAGACTATAAAGATAAAGGTTTTAACTTTAAAATCCGTCTTAAAGAAGAAGATAACTGGCCTGCAATTGCTGTAGGGATAAATGATATTGGTGGAACCGGATTTTACAGTTCCGAATACCTAGTTGCTAGCTATGGAATAAATAAAACGGATTTTCACCTTGGTATAGGTTGGGGAACAATGAATGGCTCGAGTAAATCTTTCAAAAATCCATTCGGTTACTTATATGACAACTTTTACGACAGACCTCCTTATTCAGATGAGGCTGGACAATTCCAACCTTCAAGATATTTTTCTGGTCAAAAAGCTTCTCCATTTTTCGGAGTATCTCATGTAGTAAACAATAAATTAATTTTAAAAGCAGAATATGATAGTACTCTTACGCCTGGACTAGTTGGATATACAAACGCTAATAACGATTATTCATTTGGTGCTGAGTATAACTTAAATGAAAACTTATCAATTGGAATTTCCCACGAGAGGGGTAATACAACATCTTTAAAAATTATTTACAAAAACTTTCCAAAAAGAAGTGTTCCTAAGCATGTCTATAAAAGAGGTAAATACAACCAAAGCGATGACAAATTTACCAAGTTTATTAAAAATATGGAAAATAACGGGATTGGAGTGAATAAAATCATAGAGAATCCAGAAGCCATCGGAGTAGAGTTTACACAATTTACTCATACAAACCTTGATGTAATTGAAGAAATTATTAAAAGTGCTTCAATTGATGCTGGCATTAAAAAAGATATTAAAAAGGACTTAAGAATAGCTGATTTGCAAGGTGTTTCTGAATATAACGAAGATTTTGAAAGAAATTCAAATTTAATTTATGAGAGAAAGCCTAAAAAATCTTTTAGCACTAAAACAAATATTTCTTTCAGGCCTTTTATTGCATCAAGAGAAGATTTTTTCAAAGGAGCTGTGCTACTAGAGAATAATAGTGAGTACGTCATTAGGGATAACTTTTTTTTCTCATCGAATATTAAGTATTCCCTATACGATAATTTTGATGATTTAATAATACCACCTAGGAATACTTATCCAGCTCAAGTAAGGTCAGATATCAAGGATTATTTAAGAAATTTCAGCGATGGTGTAATTATTGGAAGAGCTCAGTTCGATTATCATATTACCCCAAAAAAAATCATCACTTTATGGCTACTGCTGGGATACTTGAAGAAATGTTTGTAGGAGCAGGGTTTGAATATTTATATTTTAAACAGGATTCAAATTATGCGATTGGTGTTGAGGTGTTTGATGTTATGAAAAGGGATTATGATATGCGTTTTGGAACACTTGATTACAGGAATGTAACTAGCTCAGTTAATTTTTATTTTAGGAATTATTCTTCTATTCCCTTTGATGCAAAGATTTCGGTCGGAGAATATTTAGCAGGTGATGAAGGTCTAACGCTGGAATTTTCAAGATCTTTTGAGAATGGAACCAAATTTGGTGTTTTTGCCACATTTACCGATGTTTCCTCAGAGCAGTTTGGTGAAGGCTCTTTTGATAAAGGAATTTTCTTTAATATTCCTGTATTTGGTAACTTTATTAATTACTCATGGAAACCATTAACAAAAGATCCTGGTGCTAAATTAAACAGAAAGCATACTTTGCATGACTTATTGGTTAAATTTAGACAATTAAATTAAATAAACTTAAAAACTATGTGTAAAATACAAACATTTACATTAAAAGGATTGTTTTTAAATGAACTTGCATGCATAATTTAATCTTTAGAGGAGTCTAAATCTATGTTTCGACTATTTTTTGCATTTTTTATAAGTTTAAGTTTATCTTCTGTTCAAGTTTTATCTGATAACTCCCTATCTGACGAAAAGGTTTCAGAAATCTCTCAACGACTTGAGGGCTATACCACTAATGCTCTAATAGAAAGAAGAGATTTTTTAGTATCTTTTCAAGAAGGTGATGATGTTAATGATGATGCTGGAGTTCCAGCTGGAACACCTACTGAGAGAGCTTTTGAGATATCAATAATTGAAGCCTTATTAGTAGCACTTGGTGTAGTTGTTTTAGACAATATTTCAGAGGATGTAACAACTCCTCCAGATACAATCTTTCCAATAATAACAATTTTAGGAGATAACCCTGCCACAGTTGAATTAGGTTCAACTTACACTGATGCTGGAGCAACATCTGATGGTGGTGAATCTGTATCTTCATCTGGTACGGTTGATACTAATACTCTTGGCACATACACAATTACTTATTCAGCCACTGATGCGGCTGGAAACACGTCAACTGCAACAAGAACTGTTAATGTTGTTGATACAACAGCTCCTACTCTAGTTGTTACTGGTGATAATCCAGCTACAGTTGAGCTCGGTGAAACTTATACTGATGCTGGAGCTACAGCAACTGATCTTGATACTGTAACTGTAACTACTACATCAGATGTTGATACTGACAGAGTTGGTTCATATACAGTTACATATACAGCTACTGATGTTTCTGGCAACACTTCAACTGCAACACGAACTGTTAATGTTGTAGATACAACTTCTCCAGTCTTTACATCATCAGCAGTATTTAGTGCAGTTGAAAACCAGACCTCAATTGGAACAGTTACAGCAACTGACCTTCAAACAGTAATATTTACTGTTTCAGGCTCTGAATTAGAGATTACTACGGGCGGAATTCTAACTTTTGCAACGGCTCCTGATTATGAAACTAAAACAACTTATACTGCGACAGTAACTGCTACTGATGCAAGCTCAAACTCATCTACACAAGACATAACTGTAAATGTTACCAATGATGAAGATGATGATGACTCTGGAACAGGCACTGGAACTGGAACTGGAACTGGAACTGGAACTGGAACTGGAACAGGTACAGGGACTGGTACAGGAACCGGCACTTAATAGTTGTCAACAACTAAAAAAGATTTAGCAAACAACATTTCACATAAACTAAGGCTATCTAAGAAAGATAGCCTTTTTCTTGTTCAGTACTTTTTTAGGACCCTAATTGAAAATAAAAAGAAACATATAAATATTAGTAATTTCGGTACTTTCATTTACAAAAAAACTCCAATGAGGATTGGTAGAAACCCAAAAACTCTTCAAGAGTTTAATATTAAGCCAAGGCAAAAATTAACTTTTAGGCCATCTGATGAGGTTAAGCAGAATATTAATTGAAAAAATTGGTCGGGATGGCCGGATTTGAACCGACGACCACCACACCCCCAGTGTGGTGCGCTACCAGGCTGCGCTACATCCCGAATTAATATTATCCA